>Ga0316217_10000023_pt1 | contig 234335 bp, 165 predicted proteins | sample 1anoAmetaG_FD_203633 | JGI IMG/M metagenome (GOLD analysis project Ga0316217, IMG submission 203633) | Freshwater microbial communities from Trout Bog Lake, Wisconsin, USA - 1anoA | ecosystem: Environmental > Aquatic > Freshwater > Lake > Hypolimnion/Profundal zone | place: USA: Wisconsin... | reverse complement strand
CCAGAAAATGAGAAAGAGCGGACTACTTGAAGGCGTCTTAGCAAGCACTTACGAGTTTGGCGTGTTTTGGGCCAAACTTTTACTACGAAGTTCAGAAAAATACAGTTTCCGGACGGACACTAACTAACGCGCAGCCCCGACGGAAGGTTCCCCCGTTACCCCATTTCCGAGGTTTTCTCGCCTGGTACGACTTCCAGCAACTCCCCCTCTCCCGTAGGGCGAGGGGGAGCCTGCAAACTCCGCCCCTCCACCTCAATGCCCCGCCTGTTCGCCCCAAAGCTCCTTTAGCCTCTCGTCGCGCCCGCACCTCGAGCGGTAGTACCTGTACCGGATCGGGTTTTTCTTGTAATAGTGCTGGTGGTACTCCTCGGCGGGATAGAATTCGCCCGCCGGGACGATTTCCGTGACGACCGGTCCGGGGAAGGGCTTGCTCTGCTCCAGCGCCTGTTTGGACTGCAGGGCGAGCCGGCGCTGCTCCTCGTTCTGGTAGAAGATGGCGCTGCGGTACTGGTGCCCCGCGTCGCAAAACTGGCGGTCCCTGGCTGTCGGATCGATGTTGTGCCAGTAACGCTCGAGGAGCTGCTGGTAACCGATCTTCGCAGGGTCGTACACCACCTGGACCGATTCGGCATGCCCGGTCCCGCCGGCGGAAACCTCCTGGTAGGTCGGGTTCTTCTGGTGGCCTCCGGTGTATCCGGAGGTCACCGACACGACGCCGGGCAACTCGTCGAAGGGGTGTTCCATGCACCAGAAGCACCCGCCGGCAAAGGTGGCCTTCTGCAGCTGACCGGCCGCCCCCGCGGCAGCGGCGCCGATGCAGGTCGTTATCAGCAGCAAAACGGTTAGTACGGTCGTTTTCATGAATCTGCCCTCTCTTGGCTGTCGCCGCAGGACCGGGCGGCCGGATGTCGTGCGCCGGATCAGGCCCCCCCCTCGGCAAAGGGCGGGCTTTTGCGGACGGCGCCACCCCTTTGCCGCGCCTTGGGGAACGCCGACGGCTTGCTGCGTCACTTGGTCGCGACGAACTGCAGCGCCGCGGAATTCATGCAGTAGCGCAGCCCGGTCGGCTTCGGCCCGTCGTCAAAGACATGGCCGAGATGCCCGCCACAGCGGCGACAGAGCACCTCGGTGCGCGTCGAAAAAAAGCTCCTGTCGGTCTCGGTCCTGATGTTTTCGGCAGCGATCGGCTTGGTAAAGCTGGGCCAACCCGTGCCCGACTCATATTTGTCCTCGGACCGGTAAAGGTCCAGGCCGCACCCGGCGCAGCGGTAGACGCCGTGATCGTGGCTCGTGGCGTACTTCCCGGTGAAGGGGCGCTCGGTCCCTTTCTCCCGCAACACGTGAAACTGTTCGGGGGTCAGGATCTGCTTCCACTCTTGCTTGGTTTTGACGACTTCGTCGCTCATGACGTAGGTTCCTTTCTCCGCAGAATAGATTCTGATCCGGGAGGCGGCATCCGCCGGCCCGGGCTGGCCGTACCGGCCGCCCGAGGCGATGATTGCCGCCGTGATCCCGAGTACTAATAGCCCCGAAAACAGCGCTGCGTATCTCATGGCCGACTCCTCCAGGTTAACGATCGGGTGCCTCTCAGACAGTATGCCTTACGACAAGGATATCACAGGAACAGAAATAATATCTGAAAGAGCGCGACAGAGTCAGTCATGGCGTCTTCCCGCCGCCACCTCAACTCGCACCCGGAAGGGGGGAGCGTCGAGGGGAGCGGGGAGTGGACCGGGCAAGAACTCCGCACACGGTCCTGGTGGCCACGCTTGTGAAAATATTAAAATACGCTAAAATTGCAACTGCCGCGGATCCGCACGCCGAGCGCGCAGTCAATGACCTGAACCGAAGGAGTTAGCGTTTTGACCTGGCCGCCGCACCTCATCATCTTCGTCGTCGGGCTCTGCATCGGCCTGCTCCTGTTCCCCGTCCTGGTCCGCGCCTTCCACGCCTTCGGGGTGCCGCGCCTCGTCGACGCCGGTCTGCGCCTCGCCTCGCTACCCCTGGTCCGGGTGCCCCGCTTTTTGGGCGGCCACTCCTCCCTTCAGGAGGGAGCAGCGGCTCCGGCCGAGCCGGCGCTGCGCGGGGTCGACCCGCGCGAGCAGCGGATCAGCGATTCGGCCCAGGCCGTACGCAGCATCCTGCTGATCCTGACCGCGGTGATCGAGCGGACCGAGCAGGCTGCCAGCGAGTCCTCCCTGGCACTCAAAAAACTGCGGGAAAGCTTCGATCGGGCGGGGCTCCCGGCCGAGGTGGCCGCCGCCACCTCGCTTTTGACCGAGCAGATCGACCGCATGATCTCCAACAACGTGAGCCTCAAAGGGAAGCTGGCCAGTTCCCAGGAGATCCTGAGCGCTCAGCAGCTCCAGATCGAAACGCTGCGCACCGCCGTGCTGGTCGACGGCATGACCCAGCTTGCCAACCGGAGCTACTTCGACGACAAGCTGGTCGAAATGATCAGGCTGCGGCAGCGCTACGACGACCCCTTTTTCCTCATGCTGCTCGACGTGGATCATTTCAAAGGGATCAACGATACCCATGGCCACCAGGCCGGGGACCGCATACTGAAAGAGGTGGCGTCCAGGACCCGCTCGGCGCTGCGGGAGAGCGACTTCCTGGCAAGGTTCGGCGGCGACGAATTCGCCCTGATTCTGATCAAGTCCACGCCCCCCTCGGCGCAGGCCGTGGCGAGAAAGCTGTGCCGCACGATTCAGGAGAGCCGGTTTCTCATCGACGGGGTGGAAATCAGCGTGACGCTCTCCATCGGAGTCGCCGAGGCGGGCCCGTCCGATACCCCCAAGAGCCTGCTGGGGCGGGCCGACGCCGCCCTGTACCGCGTCAAGGAGTCAGGCCGCAACGGGGTCGTGTTCGCGGCCACCCCCGCACGGCGGGCGCCCGCCCCCGGCGCCGAGTAGCACCCCCAGCGCCGGCCCTCCTCGCTTTTTCACGCCAGCTTCCCGCAGCGCCCGCCGTCCCCGACCCCGGTCGCAAACGCCCCTCGCCCGGGAGAAAAAAAGCCCGGCACGATTTTTCCCATTGAATAGCGTCCTATTATCTTTAATAATGATGAGGCTGCTCTGCTTGGGGAGGATTATGAGAAGACTCGTTGTTGTCGCGCTGCTGCTGTTGGTCGCCTCGACCGCCTGCGCCGAGATCTACACCTGGAAGGACGCCCGCGGCACGGTTTTCTATACCAACAGCCTGCATGAGATACCGGCGCGCTTCCTGTCCCGGGCGAGGCTCCTCGATGTGGCGACCGGCAAGAAGTCTCCCATAGCCCCCCTCCCCGCCGGCGGGCAGGCCGCGCCGGGCCCGACTCCGGGCCTTGCGGCGCCGGCACAGGCTTCGGCACGGCCGGCGCCCAGCCCCGCCCCCTCGAGCCCCGGCGCCAACGTTCCGGCGGCGCGGGCGGCTGGCGGCGCGGAACCGCAGCCCCGGCTCTCCCGCGCGCAAAGAAGGGCGCATCCGCGGCAACAGAGCGCCGGGAGCCAGGAGGAGTAACGACACCATGGGCAGAACACTGATGAGATCCGGCGCCTTGATCCTGCTGCTGGCGGGGTTGGCACGGGCCGACGACGCGGTCAGCTGCAAGGGGAACATCACCAGCAAACAGGGCGAGGGGCTGCTGGTCAAAACCTTCCGGTTCGAAGTGGCGGTGGCCGGCAGCGACCTGGCGGATCTGCTGGACAGGTGTAAAAAGATCGCCCTGCAAAGGCAGAACAGGGCGGGGCACGCCAATCCCGGCGTGGGGTTCCGAAAGAGCTCGGACCTCGACCTGGCATGCACCCGCGGGTCCGAGACCTTCCCGCTGCGGCGGACCCTGCAGACCGCCCCGTAGCGGTGCGGTTCTTGCCGGGTGCGGGTGTAGCCTCCGCGCGGGGCTCCTCGTTCCGGGCTGCCGGTCCCCCCGAGGGGACCGGGGAACCGGTGACCTGCTTCCCGGCTCGGGACTTTCGGGGAATTTTCCGTTTTTTCCCCGCCCGCTGTGCTATGGTACGGCGCCGCCGCGTGCGGCTATTTCAACTACGGATCGGCTACAGTGTTCTCTTCGGTACAACCATGACACGGCTCACCCTGTCCCAAAGCGGCGCGCCGGCCGGTGCGCCTGCTCCCCCGCGGCGCCGCCGGATGCCCCGGATCCTCGTCGGCCTGCTCGCCTTCTGGGCCTGCCTGCTGGTTTCCCCGGGGAGCCGGCCGGGGCTCGCCGCGCCCGCGGCGCCCGCCGCGGACCCGAGCCAGGGCGCCGGCAGGCCGCTGATCGTCGGCGGCAACTCGGCCTACCCCCCCTACGAGTTCCTGAACGGCGACGGCAAGCCGGCAGGCTACAACGTCGACCTGACCCGGGCCATCGCCGACGTCATGGGGATGAAGGTCGAGTTCCGCTTCGACGCCTGGTCCAGGCTGCGCTCCAGCCTCACCGCGGGGAAGATCGACATCCTGCAGGGGATCTCCTTTTCCGAGGAGCGCACCAGGACCATGGACTTCTCCCCCCCGCACACCATCGTGCACCACGCCATCTTCGCCCGCCGCGGCACCCGGGCGGTCTCCTCGCTGGAGGGGCTAGCCGGCAAGAAGGTGGTCGTGTTCAGAAACGGCATCATGCACGACTCCCTGGTGAGCCTCGGCTACGGCGCCGACCTGATCCTCACCGACTCCCCCGCCGACGCGCTGCGGCTTTTGGCCGCCGGACGCTGCGACTACGCCGCGGTCGCGAGCCTGCCGGGGATGTACCTGATCCACGAGCTGCACCTCAGCAACCTGGTCCCGGTCGCCAAGAACGTCGCCGCGGAGAAGTACTGCTACGCGGTCAACAAGGGGAACGCCGAGTTGCTGACCCGCTTCAGCGAGGGGCTCGCCATCCTGCAGCAGACCGGGCAGTACCAGGCGATCTACGACAAGTGGCTCGGCGTGCGGGAGCAGCCCCGCTTCACCCGGGAGCGGGCCATCAAATACGGCGCCCTGGTGCTGCTCCCCCTGCTCTGCATCCTGGTCGCCACCGGGGTCTGGTCCCGGACCCTGCACCGGCGGGTCGAGGAGCGCACGGAGGAGCTGGCCCAGGAGGTCGCCGAGCGCAACCGCGCGCTGGAGGAGCTGAGGCTGCACCAGGACAAGCTGATCCAGGCGGACAAGATGGCGACGCTCGGCATCCTGGTGGCCGGCGTGGCTCACGAGGTCAACAACCCCAACGGGCTCATCCTGCTGAACCTGCCGATCCTGCGGGACGTCTACGGCGACGCGCTGGAGACGCTGGAGGAGCGCTACCAGGAGCAGGGCGATTTCCCGCTGGGGGGGCTCCCCTATTCGCGCATGCGCCAGGAGGTGCCCCACATGCTGGAGGACATGAGCGAGGGGGCGGCGCGCATCAAGCGGATCGTCGAGGACCTGAAGGATTACGCGCGCCAGGACACGGCCGCGCGCCGGGAGCCCTTCGACCTGAACACGGTGACCCGGGCGGCTCTGAGACTGGTGGAGACCTCCATCCGCAAGGCGACCGCGCACTGCGTCACCGATTTCGGCGAGCAGCTCCCCCAGGTGCAGGGCAACGCGCTGCGCATCGAGCAGGTGGTCGTCAACCTGCTGATCAACGCCTGCCAGGCGCTCCCCTGCGCCGAGCGCGGCATCTATCTCTCCACGAGCTACGACCGAGGCGCGCGGCTGGTGCGGCTCACCATCAGGGACGAGGGGGTCGGCATACCGCCTGAGTCACTGAACCGGCTCACCGACCCCTTCTTCACCACCAAGAGGGAGAGCGGCGGCACGGGCTTGGGGCTCTCCATCTCCGCCGGCATCGTCCAGGAGCATGGCGGGAGCCTCCATTTCGACTCCCCCCCCGGCCTGGGCACCACCGCGACACTCACCCTGCCGATAACCAAGGAGGAGCAGAGCTAGATGACGCAGTCCCTGGTACCACATTTCTCCATCCTGCTGGTGGACGACGAGCCGGCTTGGCTGCGCTCGGTGAGCCTCACCCTGGCCCGCGCCGGGATCAACAACATCATCACCTGCTCGGACAGCCGCGAGGTTCCGGAGATCCTGGCGCAAGGCCAGGTGAAGCTCGTGCTGCTCGACCTCACCATGCCGCACCTCCCCGGCGAGGCGCTCCTGACCCTGATCGCCGAGCGCCACCCGGAGCTCCTGACCATCGTGGTGAGCGGCATGAACCAGATCGAGGACGCGGTGCGCTGCATGAAGCTCGGCGCTTTCGAGTACTTCGTCAAGACCGTCGAGGAGGACCGCCTGGTGACCGGCGTGCTGCGCGCCATCCGGATGCTGGAACTGGAGCGCGAGAACCAGGCGATCTCGGACCGCATCCTCTCCAGCGAGCTGCACCACCCGGAGGCCTTCGTCAACATCGTCACCGCGGACCGCGCCATGCTCGGAATCTTCCGCTACATCGAGGCGGTGGCGGTGAGCCGCCAGCCGCTGCTCATCTCCGGGGAGAGCGGCGTCGGCAAGGAGCTGGTGGCCCGGGCCGCGCACGCGCTCTCCGGCAACTCCGGCCCGCTGGTCGCGGTGAACGTCGCCGGGCTCGACGACACGGTCTTCGCCGACACGCTCTTCGGGCACGTCCGTGGGGCCTACACCGGAGCCGATCAGGCCCGGCGCGGCATGATCGAGGAGGCGACCGACGGCACCCTCTTCCTGGACGAGATCGGCGACCTGAGCATACCCTCCCAGGTGAAGCTGCTGCGCCTGATCCAGGAAGGGGAGTATTTCCCGCTCGGCAGCGACCGTCCCAAGCGGCTCAAGGCCCGCATCATCGTAGCGACGCACCGGGACCTGCGGGGCAAGGAGGAGGCGGGGGAGTTCCGGCGCGACCTCTACTACCGGCTGCGCACCCACCAGATACTGCTTCCCCCCCTGCGCGAGCGGGTCGGCGACATCCCGCTGTTGCTCGACTTCTTCCTGGGCGAGGCGGCCGGCTCGCTCGGCAAGAGAAAGCCGACTCCCCCGAAGGAGCTCGCCCAGCTGCTCGCCACCTACGGCTTTCCCGGCAACATCCGGGAGCTGCGGGCGATGGTGTACGACGCGGTCAGCGTGCACCGCGAGCGCATCCTGTCGCTGGACAGCTTCATCAAGGCGATGGGGCCCGCCAAACCCCAGGGACCGGTCGCCGCCGCGCCGGACCGCAACATCTTCTCCGGCCTGGAGCGCCTGCCGACCTTCACGGAGGCGGCGGAACTGCTGGTGACCGAGGCGATGGCCCGCTCCGGCGGCAACCAGACCATCGCCGCGCGACTGTTGTGCATCTCGCAGCCCGCCCTCTCCAAGCGGCTCTCCTCCCGGGGCTGAAATCAACCGCCGTCTCCACTAATGAGAGACTTTCTCCCACCCCGCACAGACGTGCCGCGAATGGGTATAACCTGGGTTATAGACATAACTCCGGTTATACCCATTTAACACCCCGGTATCATTGATATTACCTCGGTTCTCCCCCCTAACCTCACGTGATCTGGTTATACCCATACGGTCCCGCGCCAAAGCCACCTGTATACGCCGGCGCCCCGCACCAGGCGCATATCCAGGAGATTGGGCCGCCTTGGTATGCAAGTTGCTAACATTGTTTTAAATCAGGGATAGCGGCTTCCCCCGGCGCCGGTGAAAACGGCACGGCGAGCGGGGCGGACCTTTCGGGAAAACAACGGAAGTTCATTTTTGGCATAAAAAGGAGATGGCATGAACGGGAAAAAGTTTTACCAGCATCTGTACGTACAGGTACTGACGGCCATCGCCATCGGTATCGCCCTTGGCTACTACTACCCGGAGACCGGGGTGGCCATGAAGCCTTTTGGCGACGGGTTCATCAAGCTGATCAAGATGATCATCACCCCGGTCATCTTCTGCACCGTCGTGACCGGCATCGCCGGCATGGACGACATGAAGAAAGTCGGGCGGGTGGGCGCCAAGGCGCTGCTCTATTTCGAGGTCGTCTCCTCGCTGGCGCTCGCCATCGGCCTCGCCGTGATAACGATCCTCCAGCCGGGCGTCGGCTTCAATGCCGACGTCAGCAAGATAGACACCAAGGCTCTCACCGCGATCACCACTCAGGCCAAATCGAGCAACACGGTCGACTTCCTGATGAACATCATCCCCTCCTCCGTGGTGGACGCCTTCGCCAAGGGGGACATCCTCCAGGTGCTCCTCTTCGCCCTCATGTTCGGCTTCGCCCTCTCCGCGATGGGGGAAAAAGGGAAGCCGGTGTACCGCTTCATCGACAAGACCGCGCACGCCTTCTTCGGCGTCGTCGGCATCATCATGAAAGCGGCCCCGATCGGCGCCTTCGGCGCCATGGCCTTCACCATCGGCAAGTTCGGGGTCGGCTCGCTCTCCAAGCTCGGCGCCTTCATGGGGTGCTTCTACCTCACCTGCCTGCTCTTCATCTTCGTGGTGCTCGGCAGCATCGCCAAGCTCTGCGGCTTCAACATCTTCAAGTTCATCGCCTATATCAAGGAAGAACTGCTGATCGTCCTGGGGACCTCCTCCTCCGAGTCCGCCCTGCCCCGCATGATGGTGAAGCTGGAAAACCTCGGCTGCACCAAGTCGGTGGTCGGCCTGGTCATCCCGACCGGGTACTCCTTCAACCTGGACGGGACCTCGATCTACCTCACCATGGCCGCGGTTTTCGTGGCGCAGGCAACCAACACGCCGCTCACCATCACCCAGACCCTGACCATTCTCGCCATCCTGATGCTCACCTCCAAGGGGGCCGCCGGGGTGACCGGCAGCGGCTTCGTCACCCTGGCCGCGACCTTCACGGCGATCCCGACCATCCCGGTGGCCGGGCTTGCTCTGATCCTCGGCATCGACCGCTTCATGTCCGAGGCGCGCGCGCTCACCAACCTGGTCGGCAACGGCGTGGCGACGGTCGTGGTCTCGCGCTGGGAAAACGAACTCGACGTCGCCAAGATGAACCGGGTCCTCAGCAACGAGAGCGAGATCGAAGCCGACGAGCCCGAGCTGGCCATGGATCCGCTGTCCGACGAGTTATAAGGGGACGCGCTCCGTCGACCCCGGGAGGGTGCCGCCTTGGCACTCTCCTTTTTTTTGCCCCACCAGCCCCGGCCGCCTGCTCCCCCGGTGGCTGCCTCGCAGGAAATATACCGGCGTCTCCCGCCTGGAAGCCCCGCAACCTCTCACGCCGCCTGCCGGTGCCCTAAAGGGTATAACGAGGGTTATAGCGATAACCGTGGTTATATCGAGCTAACAAGCTGATTCCAAAGAGCCTCCTTGGCGGGAACAGTCCTTTCGCCTCCCCCGGTTATAGCCATTGCCTGCCGCAGGGTGCGCCCCGAGCCAGCCGCATGTATACAATACCGGAGAGTTAGCGAAGGCGGCCACTTTTGGTATGCCGATTGCTAACATGGTTCTATCAAACCGCAGGCATTTCGCGCTGCAACAGGTTCCGCCACCCCGATGGGCGACCGCGCCGGCGGTGAGGCAAACTGCTGTTTAAACAATTCGGCTCTATCAATGGGACATCAAGGAGGCAGGGGATGGCAGCAAGCAGCACGGATGTGGCAACGGCAGCAACAAAAAGCAGGAAGCGCGCATTTTTCGGCTCGCTGCTGTTCCGGGTTACGGTAGGGATCGCCATCGGCGTCGCCCTGGGGCTGCTTTCCCCCGAGCTTGCCAAGACGCTGAGACCGCTCGGCATGGGCTTCATCAAGATGATCCGCTTCGTGATCGCGCCGATCATCTTCGGCACCGTCGTGGTCGGCATCGCCAAGATGGGGGACATGAAGAAGGTAGGCAGGGTCGGCGTCAAGGCGCTGGTATATTTCGAGGTGCTGACCACCTTCGCCATGGTGATCGGCCTGGTCATGGTCAACTGGCTCAGGCCCGGTTCCGGCATCAACGCCGACCCGAAGGCGCTGGACGTGGGGCAGATCGCCAAGTTCACCGAGGGCGCCAAGCACCTGAGCACGGCCGATTTCTTCATGAACGTGATCCCCGACACCGTCGTGGACGCCTTCGCCAAGGGTGACATCCTGCAGGTCCTCTTCTTCGCGGTACTCTTCGGCATGTCGATGGCGGCCATCGGCGAGAAGGGGAAGCGGGTGGTCGACATCATCGAAGAGGTCACCCACGGCTTCTTCAAGTGCATCCACTACATCATGCAGCTCGCGCCGGTCGGCGCCGGTGCGGCGATCGCCTTCGCGGTCGCCAAGTTCGGCACCGGGACCCTCGCGGGGCTGGGGCAGCTCCTTTTGGGCGTCTGGGGCACCGCGCTGCTGTTCGTGGTCGTCGTGCTGGGGATCGTCTGCCGGCTGGCCGGTGTGAGCCTCTGGAAGCTGTTCAAGTACATCAGCGAGGAGTTCTTCATCGTGCTGGGCACCTCCTCCTCGGAGACCGTGCTGCCGCGCCTGATGACCAAGCTGGAGAACCTCGGCATCGAGCCTGGCGTGGTGGGCCTGGTGATCCCCACCGGCTACAGTTTCAACCTGGACGGCACCAGCATCTACCTGACCATGGCGGCCGTCTTCATCGCCCAGGCCTTCAACATCGACCTCAGCATCGGCCAGCAGCTCACCATCTTGCTGGTCCTGCTGCTTACCTCGAAGGGGGCTGCCGCTGTCGCGGGTGGCGGCTTCATCTGCCTGGCTGCCACCCTTTCCTCCCTGCATACCCTCCCGGTCTCCGGGCTGGTCCTGCTGCTGGGGGTGGACTGGTTCATGGCCACCTGCAGGGCGCTGACCAACATGATCGGCAACGCGGTCGCCTGCATCGTCGTGGCCAAATGGGAAAACTCGGTCGACGTCAACCGGATGTACGCCGTTTTGGACGGCAGGTACCTGGTCGTTGACCCGGACGAGCCCGATGCGGGGGTGATACCGGGCGAGGCCGAGGATGACCTGGATGAGAATCTGGGCACGGCAACGCTGGCATAGTTCGCCCGATTCCCCCGCCGCGGGGCAGGGGGCTCTGTCAAAAGGCGCGTGTTTGATTCCGGTGCTGCAACCCGTGGCGCCATCAGGAGAATGCCGCGCCAGTCGCTGAAGAAGAAGATTTTGTGTGTTTTATTTTGGGCTCCCCACCGCCTCTGGAGGGGAGCCCAAACGCGTTTTGAGGCCGAATCGTCAGCAAAAACAGGGAGGTGTGCGACGGGTCTTCCTCAATAATAGAACGTACGTCAAAACATTAGTTGCGGTTATCTATTTATTTTGGCAAAACGCTTGATTTGTCAGATGGTTTGTCGTATACGTGATTTTAGAACAGAGCGGACTCCCTGGCCGGGTGTCGAGGGACTGGGGCTGCGCACGCACCCATAGCGCGAGCAGGTCGCCGGGAAATGACCCCTCCGCACGAGGGTTGTTGACAGCCGTGCAATCGGCAGTACTGTTAGTAACTGGAAAATTTACCGGCGGGAGTTGACTGACCTCGACGTAAACAGAACGCTTGATTGCACGCGGGTAAAGGGTCGAACGATGCCCGCTGGCGCTGACGTACAGAGGGAACTGCCACCTGCCGATCTGCAGCATGAGGCAAAATCCATTTACTGGAACAGGAGATCATGATGAACATCCATGAGTACCAGGCCAAGGAGATCCTGAATGCTTTCGGCATTCCCATCCCGCGCGGCCGTGTGGCGCTGACGGCAGACCAGGTGGAGCGTGCCGCCAAGGAAATGGGGGGACGCTGCGTCGTCAAGGCCCAGATCTACGCGGGCGGACGCGGCAAGGCGGGGGGGGTCAAGCTGGTGCACCACCCCGAGCAGGCCCAAAACCTCGCCAAGGAGCTGTTCGGCAAGACCCTCGTGACGCCGCAGACCGGACCCAGCGGCCTGCGGGTCCGGCGCATACTGGTCGAGGAGGCGGTCGACATCGCCCGCGAGTTCTACCTCTCGATCACCCTGGACCGCGGCAGCTCGCGCTACATCCTGATCGCCTCGGCCGAGGGGGGGATGGACATCGAGGAGGTGGCGAACAAGTCCCCGGAGAAGATCCACACCCTCCCGATAGACCCCTTCACGGGGCTGCGCCCCTACCAGGCGCGCCAGATCGCGCTGCAGCTCGGGCTTTCCGGCAGCATCTGCGAGGACTGCGTGGCCCTGATCCTGAACCTGTACCGGGTCTGCCTGGAAAAAGACTGCGCCCTGGTCGAGATCAACCCCCTGGTGGTCACCCAGGCCGGCTGGCTCATGGCGATGGACGCCAAGATCACCTTCGACGACAACGCCATCTTCAGGCACCGGGAATACCCCGACATGATGGACTACTCGCAGCTCGACCCCCTGGAGATCACCGCGGGCAAATACGACCTCGCCTACATCAAGCTGTCCGGCTCCATAGGCTGCCTGGTGAACGGCGCGGGGCTCGCCATGGCGACCCTCGACGTGCTCCAGGAGTACGGCGGCGAGCCCGCCAACTTCCTGGACGTAGGGGGCGGGGCGACGAGGGAGAAGGTGGCCGAGGCGTTCAAGATCATCCTGCAGGATCACGACGTCAAGGGGATCTTCGTCAACATCTTCGGCGGCATCATGCGCTGCGACGTGATCGCCCACGGCATCATCGAGGCGGCCAGCGAGGTGAACTGCACCCTCCCCATCGTGGTCCGGATGGACGGCAGCCAGGTGGAGGAGGGGAAGAGGCTCCTCACCGAAAGCGGGCTGAACGTGCAGTGCGGCGACAACCTGGGGGACGCGGCGGCGAAGATCGTAGCCATGCTGGGGTAAATTCGAAACGGGAGATTTTCATGTCCATTCTGATCAGCAAGAAATCGAGAATCGTCGTGCAGGGGATCACCGGCCGCAGCGGCCTGTTCCATACCCAGCAGTGCCGCGCTTACGGCTCCAACATCGTGGCCGGCGTGACGCCGGGCAAGGGGGGCATCCACATAGAGGGGATCCCGGTCTTCAACACGGTAGCCGAAGCGGTCAAGTACACCGAGGCGAACGTTTCCATGATCTTCGTGCCGCCGCCGGGCGCGGCCGACGCCATCCTCGAGGCGGCGGCGGCCGGGCTCGACCTCGCCGTCTGCATCACCGAAGGGATCCCGGTGCGGGACATGGTGCCGGTGAAGGGAATCATCGCCCACTCCAAGATGCTCCTGGTCGGCCCGAACTGCCCGGGGGTCATCACCCCCGGGGAGTGCAAGATCGGCATCATGCCGGGGCACATCCACAAGCCGGGGAGCATCGGGGTGGTTTCGCGCTCCGGCACGCTCACCTACGAGGCGGTGAAGCAGTTGACGGACGTCGGACTGGGGCAGTCGACCTGCGTCGGCATCGGCGGGGACCCGATCATCGGGATGAACTTCATCGACGTGCTGCAACTGTTCAACGAGGACCCCGACACCGAGGGGGTGTTCATGATCGGGGAGATCGGCGGTGCGGCCGAGGAAGAGGCGGCCTACTGGATCAAGGAACACATGAAGAAGCCGGTGGCGGCCTTCATCGCCGGCGTAACGGCCCCCCCGGGCAAGCGGATGGGGCATGCCGGCGCCATCATCACCGGCGGCAAGGGGAAGGCGGAGGACAAGATCCGCACCCTTTCCGAGTGCGGCGTGACCGTCGCCAGCAGCCCCACCAAGATGGGGGAGGCGATGCAGCAGGCGTTGGCGGCCTCGGGCGACAGGGAGAAACCCTGACCCGGACCCGTGCCGCAGACGCTTCATGCGAAAGGCCCTCCCTGACCGGGTGGGCCTTTTTTTCTGCAACGGGCACCTGAGGGGGCGGTTGAGGTGCCGCGCCGTGGGGAGGAGGCCCTGGCTCTGGCGTAACTGATTGAAATTTTACGCTAAATGTGGCATACTGCCCCGGGAATTGCCTGACGGTGACGTCCGGGCTGCTCCTGCGCCCGTAAGGGCGCGACTCCTGCACGCTTTTTCATATAGGTAGGTCTCATGCTCACGAGTATTAAAGCCAAGCTGGTGTTTCTGTCGACCCTGGGGTTCCTGGCCGTGGCGCTCAGCGTGACGGTTTCCTACGTCATCGCCGTCCGCGAGATCAAGACCATCATGCGGGCCGACGTCGCGGCGGTGGCGGACGCCCTGGAAAAAAGCATCAACTACATCGCGGCCATCAAGCCCGATGCCCGTAACGACAAGGCTTTCAAGGAGTCCATCTACGCCGTAAGAATTGGCAAGAGCGGTTACCCGTTCCTGATGGACGCGGACGGGACGCTGGTGGTGCACTACAAGGACGAGGGGAAGAACCTCGCCGGGCAGCCCCACATCGACTATATCAGGTCGCACCAGGGTAGCGGCTTCTACGAGTACACCGCGACCACCACCGGTCAGGACAAGATCGTCGCCTTCCGCTACATCCGCCCCTGGGGGCTTTGGGTCGTGCCGGGGGTGAACAAGGCGGACTATTTCGACCAGCTCAAGGCGAGCTTCCTGAGGTGGAACGTGGCGGGCGCCGTGGTGATAATTCTCCTGCTGTCGGTCGCCAGCATCTTGATCGTCCGGGGCATCTCCGGTCCGGTCCGGGCTGTGGTCGCCGTTGCGGACCGGCTGGCGACCGGCGACCTCACCATGCAGTTTGCCGGGAGCCGGCAGGCGGCCGGAGGGGAGGTCGGCGCGCTGATCGAGGCGCAGCGCACCATGGTGGGTGGGCTCAGCTCCATGGTGGCCCGCGTCAACGCGAGCTGCCGGTCACTGTCGAGCATTTCGGACTCCGTCTCCGGATCGGCCGGACAGGTGTCGGAGGCCGCGGGAAGGCAGGCCACGGCCGTGGCGCAGGCCTCCCAGGCCGTCGACGCCATCCTCGCCTCGACGCAGCTGGTGGCGCAGGGAATCGACGTCCTCTCGGTGTCGGCCACCGAAACCTCCTCATCGAGCCTCGAAATGAAGGCGAGCGTGGAGGAGGTGGGGCTGAACATGGAAAACCTGGCCGCGGCCGTGGACGAGGTCAGCTCCTCCATAACAGAGATGAGCGCGGCCGTGAAGCAGATCGGACTGAGCGTGCAGGGGCTGATGGAAGTCTCTTCCACGACCGGCTCCTCCATCGCGGAGATGGACTCCTCGATACGGCAGGTCGGAGAAAACGCCGAGGCGACGGCGAGAATCTCGCGGGAGGTCCTGGAGGAGGCGGAGGAGGGGAGGGCGTCGGTGCAGGCGACCATCTCGGGCATCGAGGAGATGCGGCGGGCCTCGCGGACCACCGCCGAGGTCATCAACGCCCTGTCGGCCAGCGCCGCCGGGATCGGCTCCATTCTCAGCGTCATCGACGGGGTCACCTCGCAGACGAACCTCCTGGCGCTGAACGCCGCCATCATAGCGGCCCAGGCTGGTGAGCACGGCAAGGGGTTCGCCGTCGTCGCCGGCGAGGTAAAGCAGTTGGCTGACCAGACCAAGAACTCCACCGGCGCAATCGGCAAGGTTATCAACGACCTGCTGGAAAAGACCGCCAGCGCCGTGCAGACCATCGGCGAGGCGCAGCGCAGCATCGACTCCGGCGCCTTGCTGTCGAGGAAGTCGGGGGAAGTCCTGGAGAGAATCGTCGAGCGGGTCAAGAGTTCCGCCGAACAGGCGGGGGGGATTGCCCGCGCCACGGTCGAGCAGGCCAAGGGCGGCCAGATGATTCAGAAGGCGATGGAGGACATGTCCGAAATGGTGCTGCAGATCAGGAACGCGACCCGGGAGCAGGAGCGCGGCGGGGAGCTGATCATCGCCACCGTGGAGCGCATGAAGGGGCTGAACGGCCAGGTGCGCAACTCCGCCAGGGAGCACAACGGGGCCAGCGCGGAAATCGCCCACGCCACGGAGAGGATCACCGCCATGGTGCAGCAGATCAAGGAGGCCTGTGGCGAGCAGAGCAGATGCGGGGCGAGAATCGCCGGGGAAATGGAGAAGATCACCCAGTCCGCAGACGGCAACCTCCAGGCGAGCGGCGGGCTGAACCAGGCCGTGGCCGGTCTGGGGGCCCAGGTGGAACTGCTCCAGAAGGAGATGGCGGGATTCAAGACCGCTTGAACCGTCTGGCGGGACCGGCATTCCGGGGACCTGGAGACCGGCATGTCACGTCCCGTCGGCGGGTAGCAGCAACGGCCTTCCCCTCCGCAGACCCGCAGACCCGCACGCCAGGGCACCAGGGCACCAGGGCGCGCGCCGAAAATTTTCAATTCCACCCGACCCTCCCTGCCACAATTGAGGTCAAGTTTGCCCTTGAGCAGCCGATAAGCTTAATGGGAACCAGGCGGCCTCGCAGCTAATCGTTCGCAATGGTGCGTTCGCAGCGGCGGTCTGTCCTCTTTGGCGAGGGAGAACTGCATGAATCTACTCTGGGAATACTATCTCAATTTGACCATCAGGTTCCGGCTGAGCCTGCTCTGCGTCTGCTATAGCCTCTGCATCATAGCGGGAGCCCTGGTGGAGGAGTTCGGCTCGCCCTTGATCCGGCACGGCTCCATAGCCCTCTTCATCATCCTGGGCGCGCTGTTCGGCTGGGTCAACATCTGGTCCATCAGGACCCCTCTGGTGCGTGCGGTAGGCTACCTGGAGACCATGGCGCAGGGCGACCTGACCCAACTCATCGTGGTGAACCGCCACAACGAGATCAGCAAGATGCTCAAGGCCCTGGACCAACTGCAGATCTCGATGCGCGACATCATTGCCGGCATACAGACCACTGCGGACCAGCTGACCAGCGCCTCCGGCGAACTGAGTTCCAGTTCCAGCACGATAGCGGAAGGGACCGGCCATGCCTCCAGGCAGTCGGATTCCGTCTCCCACGCGGTGGACGAGATGGCGGCCGTCAGCAACGACATCGCCCTCAGCTGCCAGCAGATGGCGGACCGTGCCGGGAGCACCAACAGCGCCACCCGCAAGGGGGAGGAAACCATCGCCCACATGGCCGCCATGATGGGGGAAATCGAGCGCATGGTGGTCGGCACCATGGACGAGGTCAAGGCCCTGGGGACCAACTCGGAACGCATCGGCGACATCGTGGTCGCCATCGAGGACATCGCGGACCAGACCAACCTGCTCGCCTTGAATGCCGCCATCGAGGCGGCCCGCGCCGGTGAGCAGGGACGCGGCTTCGCGGTCGTGGCGGACGAGGTGAGGAGGCTTGCCGAGCGCACCACCTCCTCGACGCGGGAAATCCAATCCATCATAGGATCCCTGCAGGGGGACGTGAGGAACGTGGTCGGCTCCATGGAGCGCAGCGCGAGCAGCGTCCGCGCCGGCACGGAGGACGTGCAGCACTCGAGCCGCGCCATCGGCTCCATCAAGGAGCAGATCGGCCCGTTGCTGGAGTACGTGGCGCAGGTGGCGACCGCGGCCGAGGAGCAGTCGGCGACCAGCGCCAACATCACGGAGAGCATGCGCCAGATCACCGGCGTGGTGCACGACGCGGCGACGGGCGCCCAGCATTCCGAGCAGGCCGCGTCCGAACTGGCCCTCTCCGCGCAGGCTCTCAAGACGGTGGTGGGGCGCTTCAAGCTGGTGGCGTGAGACGGGGGAATTAAGGCGGTTGAGTCGTCGAGTCGTCGAGTCGTCGAGTCGTTAAGTCGTCGAGTCGTCGAGTCGTCGAGTCGTCGAGTCGTTGAGTCGTTGACTGCGACTCCCCACTCGACAACTCGACCTCTCCACGCCTTGCCCCGCTCTTCCCCTATACGTGGAACTTCCGCGCCAGGTCGTTGTCGATGACGTAGACGCAGACTTCCTTGGCGCATTGCTTGGTGTACTTGAACTTCTCCGAGCTCAAGTTGTTGATCAGGAAGGTGACGTCGTCCCTGATCCGCTTGTCGTAGGTCCGAAAGGCTTCGGTGTCGAAGTCCTTGATGGCGCGGCGGAAGTTGGCGTTCTCCAGGAAAGGCTCCAGCACCTTCTCCTTCAGGTTGAAGACGTAACGGTCGTGCAGCCCCTGGAACAGCGCGGTCTCCTGGGGCTTTTTCCCTTCCACCAGGATCTCCTGGGTGAGCGCGCGGCCGGTGTACTCCCGCTGGGTCTCCTGCCGGAACGCCAGGCGGGTGTCGTCGTCCCCCTTTTGCCCCAAAAGCCTCCCCTCGATCCCCTTCAGGAACTCCTCGGTGATCTCCAGCTTCTCCCCGGTGAAACGGCAGAGCTCGACGCTTCCCGGCTCGAAGTTGACGGCGAACATGTAGTGCAGGATGTCGCGCTCGATCTGCCCCTCGTTGTAGTAGTACAGGGCCTCCTTCACCTCCTGGAGCACCACGTAGTCGTAGTTGTGCACCAGCGACTCCATGAACCCCTCCGGTATGGACTCCTTCAGCTCCTTGCGCCAGCGGATGAAGAAGGTCGAGAGGTGCGACATGGTGATCATCTTGTCCTTCCTGGCATAGGCGGCGTAGAAGTCGGAGAAGATCTTGATCGACTCCCGACCGGAGAAGCCGTGATCCCCCTCGTGCTCGCTCTCGGCGATGATCTTCTTCCTCCTCTTGGCGGTGAGCCTTTTCCTGTCCTCCTCCGTGAGCCAGTCCGGAATGTGCCCGGTGTAGATCTCCATCTTCAGGATCTGCAGGTGTTCGTCGCAGTAGAGCCGGTATTTCTCCGGGTCGCCGATCCACTCCAGCAGCGCGTCGGACTTGATGTTCATCCGGGTGGAGATGATGACCCGGGCGAAGTTGTGCAGCACCCGCGGCAGGAAGCTCGCCTCGATGTGCTTGCCGAAGATGTTCCGGTAAATCTCCACCTCGGTGTTCAGGTCCATGACGTACGGGATGTTGATGAACTCGATCCGGTCGGTGAAGGACTGCACCCCCTCGATGCTCCGCTCGTCCTCGGGGTTCATGAGCGCTATGAAGAGCGAGCGCACGTTCTCCTCGATGTCCTCGACCTTGTGGATCCCCTCGCTGATGATGTTGTGCAGCTCCAGAAGGCGCTCCGCGTTGTGGGACTTCACGTCCATCAGGGCGTAGATGCCGTTGTTGGTGCGGGCGAAGTTGGAGAAGATGTACTTCACCTCGTTGCTGTCGCCCAGCAAGTGGTCGATCTTTTTCTGCAAGAGCTCATTGGTGAGGACGTTTTGCTTCATCGACTTGTCACCCGGGTTGAAGACGGTGATGCCGTCGCCCAACCTCCGGTTGAAGCGGTAGGGGCGCACCTGGATCATCTGGAACAGGTCGGCCGGGTTCTCCAGGCGGGCCGAGAGCGCCTGGAACAGCGAGCTGCAGATGGTGCAGGGGGAGTCCTTGAAGACCCAGTCGTACTCCTTTTCGGTGAAGAGCTGCCACTTGAAGGCGTCGTTTTGGAACAGGTCGTCGAAGAAGGCGCGGCGCTGCCCCTTGTCGATCATCAGGAGCGGGCTGTCGTGGGACGGGCAGGGGATCTCGACCACGTCGGAGCCGCGGTGCAGCGCGCTCTTCGCCTCGGAGAACTCCTGCGGGTCCAGCTCGTACTCGTCCAAAAGGTGGGAGAGCTTCTCCATGAAGGCGCCCACCTGCTGCTCCTTGAACCGGGCGAGGATGCGGCGGTCCAGGTGCCAGACGACCTCGAAGGTCCTCCCCGCTTCGGTGTTGGCGTACTCCTCGTACTTCAGCAGCAGGTTGTTCAGGAAGGTGCTTTTCCCGGAGCCGGGCGGCCCCTCGAAGATGTAGATCTTGTTCTGCCGCGCGCCGCTCTTCATGGCCGCCACGTGGTTCAGCAGTCGGTTGGCGAAGAGGCGGTCGGCGAAGAAGGGGCGGTCCGAGTTCTCGACGAAGAGCCTGCGGGTGTCGTAATTGGCGAAGTTGATCGATTCGGGGTCGTCCGGGTATTCGTCGACCCCCTCGCTCACGTAGCTCTTCACCATGTCGTGGAAGACCTGGAACACGTTGCGCATGACGGAGGCGGGACGCTCGGCGACCAGCTGCAGGTATTCCTGGTAGGAGAGGGTGCCCCCCTTCTCACGCTCCACGATGGTGCGGCTTAACTGCTTGAGTACCGTTTCGATGTCTGGCATAGCTTTTCCCGCCTGTCACAAAGCCTTACGACTCAGGGTCTTGTCCTTCATGGTGTAGAGCACCCGCTGCCAGGTGATCTCAGGCTCCTCGCCCCCCTCCCTCCCGCGCGGGGCCTCGACCGCCGCCTCGCTGGTCTCCAGCTGGACCTCGCCCCCCCAGAGGTACTCGATCCCGACCATGGTATTGGCGATGTACTCCTGCACCAGCTGCTTCCCCTCGAAATGGTGCACCAGGTAGAGCGCCCCTCCGGCGCCGCGCTCCGGGGCGATTTCGATGTGGGGGGGGTGGTACAGCGAGGCGAGCACCATGTCGCGGTACTCCCCGGCGTCGCGGCTCTTCACGTAGTACTGCCAGACCATGCGCTGGGGGTCCAGCCTTTTGCCGGTGACGAACAGGTCGTGGCGGTCGGTGAAGTCCTGGTCCACGAAGTTCTTGATGAAGAGGTAGTCGGAGAGGTCGGAGCGCACCTGGAAGATCAGCTGGTCGCCGAGCCCGGCGCCGGTGTCGTACTTCTTGCGCTTCTCGGAGTCGGTCAGGCGCTGGTACTCGAAGCCGACCCGGCCGGCGTCCCCCGCTTCCTTCAGGAACTGCATGAGCCGCATGCCGAGCGCGTAGGGGTTCATGCCGACCCGCGGCATGGCGGTGACCCCGGCGTGAACCCGGGCGAAGTCGACCTCGTGGCCGCGGATCCTGTCGTCCACCAGGAAGAGCTTCTCGTGCCAGTAGCTCGCCCACCCTTCGTTCATGATCTTGGTGCGGATCTGGGGCTGGAAGAAGATGGAGGTCTTGCGCACCACCTCGAGCACGGAGCGCATCCAGACGTTCTCGTCGCGCGCCAGGAACTCGGAGTTCTCCACCAGGAAGCGCAGCAGGTCCTGGCGCTCGGTCCGTTTCACCCCCGCGCTCTTGGCGAAATGCGCTTCCATTTCCGGGTACTTGGCGACCACGTCCGCGAAGAAGCGCCGCTCGCCCTCCTCGGGGCCGTGGGCCGCCACGTTCTCATTGTAGCGCGCCACCTCCTTCAGGTACTCCCCGATGGGGAGCTTCTTCACGCTCTGCAGGAAGACGTCGAGGTAGTAGTTGAGGCGGCTGGAACAGGCGGACGAGCCCGGGGCGAACAGGGGCGAGAGCTCGGCGTGATACCCCACCAGGTTGTCGATGGAGCGGGCGAACTCGATGATGTAGTCGACCCAGCGCCCCTTCTCGGCGCGCAGTTTGGCGATGACCCGCTTGTCGGAGAGCGCCTGTCCGGTGAAGTCGTACTCCCAGGTGTGTCGGAAGCAGTGGTTGTTCTGGAAGAAGTCGATGTGCCCCAGCACGTGGTAGAAGATCATCACGTTGAGCCAGTCCGGGTTGTTGTCGTTATAGAAGGAGATGGCCGGGCGGGTGTTGATGACGGTCTCGTAGGGGTTGTGCGGGTAGAGCTCGTACTCGCCCTTGCCGCGCAGCACCTCCACGTCGTGGACCCAGTAGTCGTAGAGGGTCGGAATCATCACCTTCGGGGAGAGCTCGATCAGGTCCCGGTTGGTGACGATGTACTCCAGGCTCTCGTCGGTGAAGGAGAGCCCCGCGGCGCGTGCCCGGACCTTGCACCCTTCCATGATCTCTTTGGTATGCTGGTTGATCAGTTCCATGACTGCCTCGGGAATGCCACAAAACCTCCCTTCCTCCTGGCGGGTGAGGGCCGGGCGGGGGGGAAGGCGCGCTTTCGGTGCTGCGTTGGCGGCCTCGCCCAGCTCCCGGCCCCCTCCGGTCAAGGGAGGGGGAGAGTTGCCTTACGATATAAGCTTCCTGATCCCGTCGATCACCCGCGCCTCCTCGGCGTCCTCCGTCATGACGTCCATCCTGAGCAGGTCCGCCTTGTCCCGCAAAAGTCCGGAGTTCTCGAGGTAGCGGGCCACTTCAGTCCACTGGGTGCCGCTGTGCTCGGCGATGGTGACCCCCATGCGGCTCACGTAGGTGAGAATCCGCATCAGCTCGGGGATCGACTTGTCGCCGCCGGTATCCCAGTCGTCGCCGTCGGTGCCGTGGAACACGTAGATGTTGTAGTCCTGCGCCAGGTTCTCCTTGGCGACGATGTCGTTCACCAGCTTGTAGGCGCTCGCCACCTCCGTGCCGCCGGCCACCCGCGAGTTGTAGTAGGTGTGGAAGTCGGGGACCTCCTTCGCCTCCGTGTCGTGCAGGATGAAGCGGGATTCGACCTGCCCGGCGTACTGGTACAGGAGCCAGCTGTAGATCATGACGTGCTGGGTCGCCACCAGTTCGGTCACCTTCCCCGCCATGGAGCCGGAGTAGTCGCGCAGGAAGAACACCAGCGCCTGCGGCTCGTAGTCCTTCTCCTTGGAGAAGACCCGGTACACCTTGTCCCGCGGGGAGATCAGGAAGCGGGTCGGGTCGATGTCGGAGTGGTCCGGCAGGTTCCCCAGCGCGATGTTGGTCTCTATGATCTTCCTGAGGGTCGCCTTCTTGTCCAGTATCTGGCCGCTGCCGCGGTTGCGGTCGGTCAGGTCGTAGACATAGCGGGTGAAGGAGCGCTTCTTACCCTTTTCTCGCAGGTTGGGGAGCTGGAACTGCTCCGTCAGCACCCGCCCCAGCTCGTAGGCGGAGGCATCGAGTTCGTGGCTTTCCCCCTCGCCCTGGCCGGGGCCCGTCCCCGCCTCGTCGCCGGTCTCGCGCACCTTCTGCTCGCCGATCACCTCGCCTTCTTCGCCCTTGCCGGAGCCGCCGGTGGAGCCCCCCTCGCCGGGAGGGCGGATGGTCGGGTCGTGGACGAACTTTTCCTCCTCGGTCGAGGGGACCACGACGATCTTCCCCTTGCCACCCTTGCCCGGCTTGATCAGCCTCCCCACCTTGATCTTTCGGGGGAAGCCGTCCTTCTCGCGCTGCCGGTCCCGCTCCAGGAGCTCGTCCAGCGCCTTCATCTGGGCGATGTACGGGTTTGGCGCCCTACCCCGCTGCTGCAGCACCGCCAGGTCATGCCAGGCGTAGAGCCCCCGGGAGAAGCCGGGGAAGGGGCCCCGGGCGTTGCCGGGATCTGCCAGGTCGTCGCGGTGCCGCGGGCCGGCGATCTCGGCCCTGAAGCGCTCCTCGCGCCCCGGCTCCAGCCCCTTGCTCTTCAGTTCTTCCAGGTATTTTTCGGGATCTTTCATGGCGTCGTCCGCCCTCTCCTCTCCCTGCGATCCTTGAGATCAGTGAGCCACCACCGGCTCCAGCCGACTTCCCCTCGGTCTCCTGAGGGGACGAGGGTCAGCTCTCGTCCTCCTGGGTGCAGAAGTACTCGATGGTCTTCTGGGCGCAGGTGCGGCAGTAGCCGAGCTTTCCGAGCATGGTGACGATCATCCGGTCGTAGAGCTTCTGGTTCTCCTCGTTGGTCCGGTTGGCCAGGGCGCCGATCAGGCTCCCCGCGCCGGCGATGTCCGACTTGAGCCTGACGTCGGTGACCGCCTTGACCAGCTCCAGGTTGTCCATGAAGTCGTAGTTCGGGTCGACGGAAATCTTCTGGCCGTAAATCTTCCTGATGGAGGTCCGGAACGAGGCGCGCTGCTCCTCGGTCTTGAGGCCGATGCGCTCCTCCACGCTCTTCACGTAGCGCTCGTCGATCTTCAGGGCCCGCAGCTCCCCGGTCTGGGGGTCCTTGTACTTCCACATGCGGTCCGGCCCCAGGTTCTCGGCGTCGATGCCGATGATCATGTTGACGTAGTTCTGCACGTCCTTCCGGATGGCATACGGCTCGTCCATGTAGGCGTTGAACATCTCGGTCATGATCCGTTCGCGGTACAGCTTCTTGCCGGTTTTCAGGTCCTCGAGGTACTTGGCGCGCTCGTTGGTGTCCACCACGTAGTCGAGCACCACCCGCTCCAGGGTCTTGAAGATGTCGTAGGCGACCATGCAGCGCCCCTCGTTGGTGTCGGAGCTCTCCTTGAGGATCTGGATGGAGCGGCCGAGGCTGCGGTGCCCGAGGCCGCGCTGCCCGAAGCGCTTGGTGATGTCCGGGTCCTGCCCCAGGGTGTCGATCACCTCGGCGAGCGCCTTGATGCTCTTCTCGCCGGCCACCTCGCCCGCGGCGAGCTTCATGGTCTCGATCGGGGTCAGCTTCTCGCTCCTGGGAAGCCGGGTCAGCACGACGCCGACCGATGCCGCGTAGTTCAGGTTCGGGTCCTGGTGCAGCACCTCCTTGGTGAGGGTGGTCTTCGCCTCCCCGCCGATGGCGTAGGCGGTGAGCCCCTCCTGCATCCGGTAGTTGGTGTTGTGGGACACGTAGCAGATGCGGCAGCGGTCCACGATGGGCGCCTCCTCCTTCTCGGCCAGGAACCGGTTGAATTCCGAGTTGTTGCTGGTCGCGATGATCATGGAGTCGATGGGCCACTTGTAGCCGTCGATCTCTATGGCGCGGTTCTGAATCACCCCGAGGTAGACCTGCACCAGGTCCTTCTTGTTCTTGAAGATCTCGTCGGAGAAATGGATCCCCCCACCCGCCACCCGGGCCAGCGCCCCGCGGCGCAGGTCGAAGCGGTACGGGTTGTTGGTGTCGGAGATGTGCAAAAGCCGCTGGATCGATTCCTCCCCCAAAAGGTCGACGGCGGACGAGGTGATCTTGTCCTTGGCCGGGTATTTCCCGGTCAGGGTGCCGAGGCTCTCGCTCATGGGGACCGGGACCAGGGCGACAGAGTCCAGCATCGCCTCCAGGTCGTAGTCCACGAATTCGCGGATGTCGTTCCAGATATAGCCGCTGCAGGCCCCCAGCGGGCGGTAGTTGCGGTACAGGGTATCCAGTTCGTCCTCGGAGAAGCCCCCCTGCTCCGCGAGGAAGCGGCGGTTCTCCTCCTGGGTGTCGAACAGGTTCATGGCCAGGATCATGGGATCCTCGTAGGTCTGGGAATCGATCTCCCGGATCCTGCCGTAGGAGCCGAGCCGCTCCATGTTGAGGAAGCGGAAGCTGTACTTGCGGTTCCTCTCCCGGGCCAGGAAGTTGCGGTACTGCGCGCAGAGGAACTCCACGAAGAAGGTCTTGCCGTTACCCGGTTCGCCGACCAGCACGAAGGCCATCTCCTTGCTGGACCCCCCCTCGGCGGCGTCCTTCACAAACGAGACAAAACTGTTGATCTCGTCGTACATCCCTATGGTGTGCTTGCGTCCGGTCTGGAAGATGTTGAAGTCGTAGGTCGTCTTCGCGTTCACCACGACCTTCTCGAAACCGGGCTCCAAGATCATGCGGATGATGCCTTGGAAGGCGTTTTCAAAGACTCTTTCCCCCGCCTTGACAGCGGCCAGGTGCTGCCGGAGCGTGTTGTTCTTCTGCGCAGTCATGGTGTCCTCCGCGTGGTTGTCCCTGCTGTCTCTCATTGAACCTGCAACATCATTGAAAAAATGATACCCCTTCTTGCCGATTTTGTGCCAAAATTTTTTAGAACTCCAGAAAGGCGGACCCTCTCATGAACGGTATCCCCGCGCCGGGCGCCAGGCCCGGCAGGGTGCGGCTCACCTTGCATTTTAACCGCCACCCGGCTTTGTGCAAGCAGACCGCCGGGGCGGGAAAAAGCTCCGGTCGGCCCCTGTCGGACAACCCGGTCGCAATCATGAGGAGGAGCCGCGACCGGGTGCTTTGCCGGGGCGCGGCGCGGGCCGCGCAACTGCCTGATTCTGTGCCCCGGCCGGTTGTCGTGGGGTGTCACCACGAGAGCGGGCCCGCCGGAATGCTCCGGCGGGCCCGCTGCTGGTCCCTCCCCAGGGGAGCCTAGTGTGGAGGGAATTTAATTGTAGTCCACCGTCAACCTGGTCACCCCCGCGACGGAAACCAGCCGTATCTCGGGCCGGACCTGCTGGTTGCCCTCCCCGGCGGGGGGGGGGCCAGAGGGTTGCGCCGCGGCCGCCGCCAGCATGCCGGCGCTGTCGACGGTCGCGGGGGCGACGACCTCCGCTCTCGCCTGGACCCGTGTCGCCGCCGCCCGCAGCTGCGTCGGTGCCAGCAAGCAGCAAAGCCAGATCGCTGCCCCGGTGCTGAACCGTGTTGAACCGGCCTTGCAAAATCGCATCGTCGCTCCTGTTTGAACCGGTCCCTCGGCTCGCGGTCTGCCCCGCGGTATGGCGAGGATAGTGACTGATTATAGGGCGTTGCCGCGCCGGATTGCTATCGGCTTGGGGGATGATCCTCGGTATGAAAAGATACCAACTCCCCCGCATAAAACATCCGGCTGCGCCGCTTTGTGGCGGAGCCGGGAGCTTTTCCCATGAAAAAAGGGGGACCGGCTGTCGCCGATCCCCCTCTTTCCTGCCATGGTGCTGCCGGGCCGTCAGTTACATCATGCCGCCCATGCCACCCATGCCGCCCATGCCGCCCATGCCACCCGGCATGGCGGGCATGCCGCCGTCTTCCTTCGGCTTGTCGGCGATCATCGCCTCGGTGGTCATCATGAGACCGGCCACGGAAGCCGCGTTCTGCAGCGCGTAACGGGAAACCTTGGTCGGGTCGATGATGCCGGCCTCGATCATGTCGACATAGGTGTCGTCGGCCGCGTTGTAGCCGAAGGCGCCCTGCCCGTTCTTCACCTTGTCGACCACGATGGAGCCGTCGACGCCGGCGTTCTGGGCGATCTGGCGGATCGGCTCCTCGATGGCGCGGCGGATGACGTTGACGCCGAACTGCTGCTCGGCGGGGAGCTCCATGCCGTCCAGGGCGACCATGGCGCGCAGGTAGGCCACGCCGCCTCCGGGGACGATCCCCTCGTCGACCGCGGCGCGGGTCGCGTGCAGCGCGTCCTCGACGCGTGCCTTCTTCTCCTTCATCTCGATCTCGGTGGCGGCCCCCACCTTGATGACGGCGACGCCGCCCACCAGCTTGGCAAGCCGCTCCTGGAGCTTCTCGCGGTCGTAGTCGGAGGAGGTCTCCTCGATCTGGGCGCGGATCATCTTGACGCGGCCCTGGATTTCGCTCTCGACGCCGTTACCGTCGATGATGGTGGTGTTGTCCTTGTCGATGGTGATCTTCTTGGCGCTCCCCAGCATGTCCATCGTGGTGTTCTCGAGCTTGAAGCCGACCTCTTCGGAGATCACCTTGCCGCCGGTCAGGATCGCGATGTCTTCCAGCATCGCCTTGCGGCGGTCGCCGAAGCCCGGTGCCTTGACGGCGCTGACGTTCAGCACGCCGCGCAGCTTGTTGACCACCAGGGTGGCCAGCGCCTCGCCCTCGATGTCCTCTGCGATGATCAGAAGCGGACGGCCCGACTTGGCGGTCTGCTCCAGTACCGGGAGGAGGTCCTTCATGTTGGAGATCTTCTTGTCGTGGATCAGGATGCTGACGTTCTCCATGTTCGCTTCCATCCGCTCGGGATCGGTCACGAAGTACGGGGAGAGGTAGCCGCGGTCGAACTGCATCCCCTCGACGGTCTCCAGGGTGGTCTCCATCGCCTTGGCTTCCTCGACGGTGATGACCCCTTCCTTGCCGACCTTTTCCATCGCCTGGGCAATGATGTCGCCGATGGTCTTGTCGTTGTTGGCGGAGATGGTGCCGACCTGCGCGATTTCCCTGTGGTCCTTGATCGGCTTGGAGATGTTCTTCAGCTCGGCGACCAGGGCCTCGACGGCCTTGTCCAGGCCGCGCTTGATTTCCATCGGGTTGTGTCCCGCGGCAACCAGCTTGGAACCCTGGCGGTAGATCGCCTGGGCCAGCACGGTGGCAGTCGTGGTGCCGTCGCCGGCCACGTCGGAGGTCTTGGAGGCGACTTCCTTGACGAGCTGGGCGCCCATGTTCTCGAACTTGTCTTCCAGCTCGATCTCTTTGGCGACGGTGACGCCGTCCTTGGTGATGAGCGGCGCGCCGTAGGACTTCTCGATGACGACGTTGCGACCCTTGGGGCCCAGGGTCACTTTAACTGCGTCTGCCAGGGTATTGACACCTTTAAGGATGCAGTTGCGTGCGTCCTGGTCGAATTTGATGATCTTTGCAGCCATGGTTTCTTATCCTCCTTGGGGATGGTTGTGCCTCGCGATGGTGAACTGATTCGGGCGCCCGGGGCCCCGAAATACGGCGGCGCGCTACTTCTCGATGACGCCGAGGATGTCGTCCTCGCGCATGATCAGGAAGTCGTTGCCCTCCAGTTTCACTTCGCTCCCAGCGTACTTGCCGAACAGCACCTTGTCGCCCACCTGCAAATCGATCGGGAACACCTTGCCGTCCTCGCCACGCTTCCCTTTGCCAATGGCCACGACTTCACCCTGCTGCGGCTTTTCCTTGGCTGTCTCCGGGATGTAAAGCCCGCCGGCGGTCATGGTCTCTTCCTCAACCCTCTTCACGATGATGCGGTCCTGCAGCGGTCTAAGATTCATGCCTTCACTCTCCTTTCTTTGAGATACCAGATCTCGTGATGTTAGAAAAAATATTAGCACTCAAAACATCTGAGTGCTAATCGCTCCGTAAATATAAACAGCATGGTGGCAAAAATCAAGGGGCGAATAAAAATAAATTTATCTGCCGAGCTCCCGGGCTAAGTGCCCGATTTGACGGGTGCGTCGGGCGGCGCCTGCCGCTCGTGGCCTGGGGGCGCCGCTCCAACCTCACCACTTGCGTCTGGCGAGTTCCTCCGCGTAGAATTTCTGGTACAGGATCTCCCACTCCCTGCTGCCGGGGACCTTCGCCTGGCTGTAGGAGGCGAGCTTGTCCCGCACCGCCTGGTCCACCAGCCCCATGATGGAGAAGAACCCCTCGATCGACCCCTTGATGGAGTCGAGGGCGCGCCTTTCGTCCGGGAAATCGGCGAGGTCGTCCCGCCAGAGCTTGTCGTAGATCTTGTGCGCGATGTGCGAGATGCGGTCTTCGGAAATGTGCATGGTACCCTCACTGGTGACTGGTGCTGGTGGTCCGGCGCTCCCTGCCCGGGCGTTAGAGGACGATCTTGCGCTCCTTGGCGAGCTTCTCCTTGATCATCTTCAGCATCCTGTGCCGGTCGATCCCGGCACCTCCGCCGATGCCGCGCAGGGTCTGCTCCAGCAGGGCCTCGGCGTCGCGCTCCAGGGCCTCCTCCACCTTCAGGTCGGCGGCGATGGCCGATTTCATGGCGGCAAGGACCGCGCCTCTCCCCTGCTTGGCCACCACCAGCTGCGCGCGCTCCAGGTCTGCGAGCACCTTTTCCGCCAGGCGGGCGATCTGTTCGTCCTTGAGATGCATCTTCCCTCCAGAAGAAAAATATCGTTGGCGCATTGTACGTCAAACGCGCAAAATAGCAACAGGTTAAGGGCTTCGGGCTCTCCGGGCGGGCCGCCTGCCGCCGCGGCCGCTATCTGGTCGCCGTCGTTGTCGGTTTTTTCAGGGCGCGCCTTCGCTTGTGAGCTTTGCCTCCGGAGGCGAACCGGGGCGCTCCCCGCTGAGAGGCGCCCTGAGAGAAAAAGCGTCTTGATTTATCCTCTCAGCGGGGATATCATTGACCAAGAGATACTCTCTCTGCCCTGCCCGTTAGGTTACTACGCCCCTGCGGAATAATTCATTGAACGGGTGACTGTTACGATCGCGGTGTGCTGCCCCATTGCGCGGGAATTGCCTGAAACGATCTACAGGAGCCCACCTGACTGGGAACTCGCTGTGAGGCCCCGAACCAACGACATGGTGGAGAGAGTTTTTATGAGCTAGCAGGGACCGTACGGGGGTCCCTTTTTTTTGCCTTGCGCTCTCCTATTAAAAACTATATAGGGAAGGCTGGAGTCAGTGGCCCGCGGCAGGCGGGCCCGGTTCCCAGCTTCCCGCGGCTCCCCGCTTCCCAGACGAGGTCCCCTTGCAAAAAGCGATCGAGAAGCTGCCCGCCTGGCTACTGATGCTGGTCGGATTGGTCATGGTGGCGTTCCTCGGTTACCTCGACTACCTCACCGGCGACTATTCCCTGCTGATCTTCTACGCGGTTCCCATCGCCCTGGAGGCCTGGTTCCTGGGGCGCCGGGGCGCGATCGCCATCTCGCTTTGCGCGGGAGCGGCGCGCTTCATCTCGGATTACTACAGCTATGCGGGGACCAGCTTCAGGTACTGGAACTCGCTGCAGGACATGGTCTTTCTGCTCATGGTGGGGCTGCTGATCGCGACGGCCAAGCAGCTGCTCGCCGAGGACGGGCGGTCGCGGGGCAAGTAGGCGGCCACCCCGGCGCGAGCTGCGCGCCAAAGGGGGGCGCTCCGCGCCGCGGGAGGTCAGCAACGGGCCAAGCCCGCCCGCCGGCAGGTCGCGGCGGTGCGGCAGATACGCATATCCTGGGGGAGGTGGTCATGAGGGTTACCGCGTTCAACGGCAGCGCGCGCAAGGGGGGGAACACCGCTCTCCTGCTGCAGAGGGTGTTCGGGGAGCTGGCCCGCGAGGGGATCGCCTGCGAACTGGTCGAGCTGGCCGGGGCGCCGGTCCGGGGGTGCAGCGCCTGCTACGGCTGCTTCAGGAACCGGAACCGGCGCTGCGCCATGGAGGACGACGCGGTGAACCAGGCGATCGCCAAGATGGACGCCTCGGACGGCATCCTGATCGCCTCCCCGACCTATTTCGCCGACATCACCAGTGAGACCAAGGCGCTCATCGACCGCGCCGGCATGGTGGCCCGGGCCAACGACTTCATGCTCCGGCGCAAGGTCGGCGCCGGGGTGGTCGCCGCGCGCCGCGCCGGCGCCATCCACGCCTTTGACAGCATCAACCACTTCTTCCTGATCGGCGAGATGATCGTGCCCGGGTCGAGCTACTGGAACGTCGGCGTCGGCCGGGAGATCGGCGAGGTGGAGGATGACGACGAGGGGATGGCGACCATGGAGACGCTGGGCCGCAACATGGCCTGGCTCATGAGGAAACTGCAGGGGTGACGAGCGGGGCAGGGTCGGCGGACCCTGCCCCGTTTCCTCATTTGTGCGGGTAGAAGATGTAGAAGGTGAGCGAGAGCGCCGCGAGTACCCACATGCCGGCGGGGACCTGGCGGCCGCGGCCGGTGCAGAGCTTCAGGAGCGGGTAGCAGAGCAGGCCCGCGGTCATGCCGACCCCGATGTTGTAGGTGAAGATCATCAGCACGACCGTCAGGAAGGCCGGGATCAGCTCGGTGAAGTCCTCGAAGTCGATCTTGGTGATCGGCTGGATCATGAAGGAGCCGATCACGATCAGGGCGATGCCGTAGGCGTGCGGCGGCACGATCGTGAAGAGCGGGGCGAAGAAGAGCGAGAGCAGGAAGAGCAGGGCGACCACCAGCGCGGTGAACCCGGTGCGCCCCCCTTCCTCTATCCCCGCGGCCGACTCGATGTAGGCGCCGGTCGTGGTGGTCCCCAGGAGCGGCGCGAGGGTCGTGGCCAGGGCGTCGGCCAGCATCGGCTTCTCGATCTCCGGGAGGTTCCCCTTTTCGTCCAGGAGGTCCGCCCGCATGGAGAGCCCGATCAGGGTCCCCACCGTGTCGACGAAGGCCATGATGAAGATGATCAGCACGATCGGGAAGAACTTGAGGCTGAGCGCCCCGGCGATGTCGAGCTTCATGAGGATGGGCGAGACGTCCGGCGGCAGGCTCAGGAAATGCTCCGGCATCGGCGTCAGCCGCAGCAGGATCGAGAGGAGCGTCGTGGCGATGATGCCGATGACGATGGCGCCCTTCACCCTCTTGGCCATCAGCACCACCACCAGCAGGAAGCCGGCGACGGCGAGCAGCACGGTGGGCGAGGTGATGTCGCCCAGCCGCACCGGGGCCCCCGGGACCCCGGGGACCACCAGGCCGGTTTCGTTGAGCCCGATGAAGGTGAGGAAGAGCCCGATGCCGACGGCGAAACTGCACTTGAGGGAGAAGGGTATCGCCTCGGCGAGCCAGCTGCGCACCTTGAAGACGGTCAAGAGGGTGAACAGCACCCCGGCGACGAAGACCGCGCCGAGCGCCACCTGCCAGGAGTAGCCGAGCACCTTGACGACGGTGAAGGCGATGAAGGCGTTCTCGCTCATGTAGGGGGCGATGGCGAAGGGGCGCTTGGCGTAGACCCCCATGATGATGCTGCCGAAGGCCGCCGCGATGATGGTCGCCGTGGTGGAGGGGCCGCGCGGAATGCCCGCCGCCTCCAGGATGGCCGGGTTCACGATGATGATGTAGGCCATGGTCAGGAAGGTGGTGATGCCGGCGACCGTCTCCTGCCGGTAGTTCGTCCTGTGGCGGGCAAACTCGAAGTAGTTCTGCATGCTGGCTCCCTGAACTCGAGGTGCGCCGGCCCGGGACCGGCGTCTGCTGGCGCCGGGCTCTCACGAAGCGCCCGACGCTTTTTTTTACCCCATCGCGGCGCCAAAGGCAATGGCAATGACCGAACTGTTGTATACTGACGTCAAACGGCCTGCGCCCGGCCCGCGCCGCTCCCCGGTACCGGGACCCGCCGCTTCTGAAAGGCAGCCATGACCCCTCACTTCCTCCCGACGCTGGTGAACCGCCCCTTCGGCGATCCGGGGCTCTACCTGGACTTCCTCTTCGCGCGCCGGGCCATCATCTTCGACCTGGGCGACCTCGCGCCGCTCCCCGCGAGGAAGCTGCTGAGGATCGGCGAAGTCTGTATCTCCCACACCCATATCGACCACTTCATCGGCTTCGACGCGCTTTTGCGCATCATGCTGGGCCGGGACAAGAAGGTCGGGCTCTTCGGCCCCCCGGGCATCCTGCGCCAGGTGGAGCACCGGCTCGCCTCCTACAGCTGGAACCTGGTCGGGAGCTACCCGACCGAGTTCGTCCTTTCGGTCAGCGAGCTGAACCCCGACGGCAGCGGCCTGCGGGCGCGCTTCAGCTCCAAGCGCGCCTTTGCCAGGGAATCGGAGGAGCAGCTGCGGCACCCGGACGGGGTGATCCTGGACGGGGAGAATTTCCGGCTGCGCGCCGCCTTCCTGGAGCACAGCATCCCGTGCCTCGCCTACGCCTTCGAGGAGAAGCGGCACGTGAACTTCATGAAGAACCGGCTGCAGGAGCTGGGGGTCCCGGTGGGGCCCTGGCTCTCGGGGCTCAAGGCCGCGGTGCTGCGCGGGGATCCGGACGACACCCCGGTCAGGGCTCCGGCTGGGGGGGGTGGGGCGGAGGCCGTGTTCCGGCTCGGGGAACTGAAGCAGCGGGTGTTGCGGGTCGAGGCCGGAGAGAAGATCGCCTACGTGACCGATGCGGCCTACACCCCGGGAAACCGCGAAAAGATCGTCGAGCTGGCCCGGGGGGCCGACTACCTCTTCATCGAGGCGACCTTCCTGCACCTGGACCGGGAGAGGGCGCGCGACCGGGCGCACCTGACCGCCCGGCAGGCCGGCGAGCTCGCCCGCGAGGCTGGCGTGGCGCGGGTGATCCCCTTCCATTTCTCGCCCCGGCACCTGCGGGCCGAGCAGGAGCTGCGCCGGGAGCTGGCGGAGGCGTTCGCGGGGCGCTAGGGGCCCGCGCCAGGGGTTCTAGTCGAGCCTGAGCGCCACGAACAGGGAGGAGTCGCCGCGCCGCAGCAGCACCCTCAGGTAGCCCCCCTTCCGGATGGCGGAGACCGCCTTGCTGTAATCCGCCACCCGGTCGATGCGGGCTCCGTTCACCTCCCTGATCAGATCGCCCTCCAGGATGCCGGCCCGGTCCGCCAGGCCGTCGGGCTGCAACTCGGCGACCACGACGCCGTGATCGCCCTGCACCCGCAGCTGCTCCGCCCGCTCGGGGGTCAGCTCGGCGACCTTGAGGCCGAGCCGGTCGCTGGGCAGCGCCTGGTCCTCGGTTCCCTCGCCGTCCTTCAGCTGCTCGATGGTCACCGGGACCGACTCCTGGCGGCCGTCGCGCTGCACCAGCACCGTCACCTTCTTGCCGACCGGCGTCGCGGCCACGATCCGCGGCAGCTCCCCCATCTCCTTGATGCCGTGCCCGTCGAACTCGAGGATGATGTCGCCCCCCTTGAGGCCGCTCTTCTCCGCCGGGCTGTTTTTCAGGACTTCGGCGACCAGGGCGCCGCGCTCCGCCTCCAGGCCGAAGGATTGCGCCAGCTCCGGGGTCACCGGCTGGACGGAGACCCCGAGCCAGCCGCGCGTCACCTTGCCGGTCTCCTTGAGCTGGGTGATGATCGACTTGGCCATGTTGACCGGGATGGCGAAGCCGATCCCCTGGCCACCGGCGAGGATCGCCGTGTTGATGCCGATCACCTCCCCCTTGGTGTTGAAGAGCGGCCCGCCCGAGTTGCCGGGGTTGATGGAGGCGTCGGTCTGGATGTAGTCGTCATACGGCCCGCTCCCGATGACCCTTCCCTGGGCGCTGACGATCCCCGCGGTGACCGTCTGGGCCAGGCCGAAGGGGTTGCCGATCGCCATCACCCACTCCCCGACCTCGATCCTGTCGCTGTCGCCCAGAGGTGCGATCGGGAGGTTCCCCTTGGCGTCGATCCTGACCAGCGCCAGGTCCAGCTTCTCGTCGCGCCCCTTCACCTCGCCCCGGAACTCCCTGCCGTCGGAGAGCTTCACCTTGATCTCGTCCGCCCCCGCCACGACATGGTTGTTGGTCAGGATGAAGCCGTCCTCGCTGATGATGAAACCGGAGCCGAGGTTTTTCTGCTTGAAGGCGTGCTGGCGCGGCGCGTCGAAGAACTTGTCGAAATACTCCTGGAAAGGGTCGTTCCCCTGGTGCTGGCGTTTCTGGGGTGTTATGGTCTTGGAGGTGCTGATGTTGACGACGGCCGGCTTCAGCCGCTTCGCCAGCGCGACGAAGTCGGGAAGCACGGCCGACGCCTGCGCCAACCCCGAGGAGAGGACTCCGACCAAGAGCGTGAAAACCAGTGACGTTGCTACGACTGCGACCCGCATCTGCATGGCTACCTCCCGAAGTGAAAAAATGTACGCTTGAAATTAATACCGGTCCGGTCGTTTGTCAAGAGCCGCCGGCGGCCTCCCTGGCCGGCGCCGCTCGCAAAAAAACGGACGCCTTGCCCCGGCCGCGCTGGAGGCGGCGGGAGAAAGCGTCCGTCGAGGTGCTGCTGATCGGGGGCGGGGTGCCGCCCGGGACTAATCCTCTTCCTTCAGGATGTAGCCGACGCCCCTGACCGTGTGGATCAGCTTCTTGTCAGCTTCGCGGTCGATCTTCTTGCGCAGGTAGTTCACGTACACGTCGATGATGTTGGTGAAGCTGTCGAAGGTGTAGTCCCAGACGTGCTCGGCGATCATGGTCCTGGTCAGCACCTGGTGCGGGTTGCGCATGAAGTATTCCAGCAGGCCGTACTCCTTGGCGGTGAGGTCGATCTCCTTGTCCTTGCGCCAGACCTTGTGGGTTACCGGGTCGAGGCGCAGGTCGCCGAAACGGATCTCGGCGCCGCGGTCCAGCTCGCTTCTGCGCATCAGCGCACGGACCCGGGCCAGCAGCTCGGCGAAGGCGAACGGCTTGGTGAGGTAGTCGTCGGAGCCGGAATCGAGGCCCGCCACGATGTCCTCGACGGAGTCCTTCGCGGTCAGCATGAGGATCGGGGTGACGTTCTTTCTCTCCCGCAGGTCCTTCAGCACGGAAAGGCCGTCCTTCTTCGGGAGCATCCAGTCGAGGACGATCAGGTCGAACGCCTTCTCCAGCGCGAGCTTCAGCCCCTCCTCACCGTCCGCCGCGGTGTGCACTTCGTACTGTTCTTCCTCGAGCCCGCGCTTGATGAAGCTGGCGACCTTCTTCTCATCTTCAACCACCAAAATTCTCATGTTGATTACCTCTCTCTTTTTTTGTAAGTATGTCGAACAGCTAATCGTACCGAATCTCTCCATGCAGCCTGCTCAGTATCTCGGCAGCGGACTCCTCCACCGACTTGTTGGTTACGTCTATGACAATCCAATCCGGATGTGCCCGGTAGTACCTGCGGCAGAGGGCAAGTTCCTCCTCAACCTGGCGGTAGTCAGCGTAGCTGCCGCGCGGACTCTGACGGAGATTCCTCAGGCGCGCGCATCTGATGTCCACCAGCCTCTGGGTCTCGATGATCAGCCCGACCACCCTGTTCTGGTCCACCTCCTCCAGCTCGGCCGGCGGGTCGATCCCCTGCACCAGCGGGACGTTGGCCACCTTGTACCCCTTGTGGGCCAGGTACATGGAGAGCGGGGTCTTGGAGGAGCGGGACACCCCGACCAGGACGATGTCGGCCTTGTGCAGGTTGCGCGGCTCCTGGCCGTCGTCCTGCTTGACGGTGAAGTCGACGGCCTCCATGCGCCGGTAGTATTCCGAGTTCATCTCGTACTGCAGGCCGGGAAGCTTCTGCGGCCGCATCTCCAGGAACTCGCCGAGCTTGAAGAGCAGCGGGGTGATGAAGTCCACCGCCTCCAGCTGGCGCGCCTCGGCTTCGTTCCTGACCAGCTGGGACAGCTCGGTGTTCACCAGGGTGTAGAAGATGATGCCGGGGGTCCGGGAGACCTCGTCCATGGCGCGGATGACGTCCTCGCGGGTGCGGATCTGCCCCACCCGGTGCAACCGGACGTCCACGTCCTTGAACTGGGTGAGGGCAGCCCTTGCCACACGCTCGACGGTTTCACCAGTGGCGTCAGAAAGCAAATAAACGTGATTCATCATGCATCCGCCCGAAATTATCCGCAGTTACCGGTAGATAGCCCGGAATCCGCAAGGTTCATTAGATATATACCATGTTTTTTCATTTTAGGCAAAACTAAAATTTAATGGGAAAATCTTCGGGAATAAAGAGCTCCCCGCAGCCCCCATTTTTTTTCATTATAATTACACCCGCACTTTATTCCGTTGTCAAGGTTTTCATTGCCAGGGCTTCTCATTTTCTGGTACTTTATCATGATAATCGCAACCCAAAGGAGAAGCACCGCCCCATGCAAACAGACTGGGCTGAAATCGCCTGCGAGGTCCCGGCCGACATGGTCGACGCCATGGCCGACTTCCTGGTGGAACTCACCGGCAACGGCGTCGGCATAGAGAACCTGCACCTGGACACCTTTTCCCTCGACAGCCTCGAGGACACCCCCACCAAGAGCGTGAAGGGCTACCTGCCGCTGGACGGCAACCTGGAGGAGCTGCGCATCAGGGTGGAGCACTTCCTCGCCGAGCGCGGCCCCGCCTTCGACGGCTTCGTCTACGCCCCGCCGCTGGTGAGCGTCATCAAGACCGAGGACTGGGCCAACAACTGGAAGGTGCATTTCAAGCCGGTCCGCATCGGGGAGCGCCTGGTCATCAAGCCGACCTGGGAGGAGTATCATGAGCTTCCCGGCGACCTGGTGATCAGGATCGACCCCGGGATGGCCTTCGGCACCGGGGCCCATCCCACCACCCGGATGTGCCTGGAGTCGCTGGAGCGGATCTGCTTCGGCGCGTCGGGCGGCCGGCTTCCCGACGCCGTCCTGGACGTCGGCACCGGGTCCGGGGTGCTCAGCATCGCCGCGGCGCTGATGGGCGCCACCCGCATCAGCGCGCTCGACATAGACCCGGAGGCGATCCGGGTCACCCGGGAAAACCTCCAGCTCAACGGCCTGGCGGAGCTGGTGCAGGCCTCCACCACGGACCTGGGGCAGCTTTCCGGGGAGTACGGCGTGGTCGTCGCCAACATCCTCGCCGAGGAGCTGGTGCGCCTCTCCGCCCAGCTGACCGCCAGGCTCGCCCCGGGCGGCTGGCTGATCCTCTCCGGCATCCTCACCGAGAAGGCGGATTTCGTCAGGGCCGGGTTTCCGGGCCTGGCGCCGGTGGAGAGCCCGACGGAGGCGGAGTGGTGCTGCCTCACCTTCCGCAAGCCCCGCTAGGTGCGCAGCTTCTTCCTGGGAGACCACCCGCTTTCGGGGGACACGGTCACCGTGACCGGGGAGCTCTACCGGCACATGGCGCGGGTGCTGCGGCTCAAGGCCGGCAGCGCGGTCGTCCTCACCGACTCAGTCGGGGGGCGCCTGTCCGGCTTTATCGAGGAGGTGGGGCCGAAGAGCCTGACGGTCCGGATCGGCTCCCGGGAGAGCGCGCCGGAGCCGGAGGGGGCGCTGCGGGTGACCCTGTACCAGGGGCTCCCCAAAGGGGAGAAACTCGACCTGATCCTGCAAAAGTGCACCGAGCTGGGGGTTGCCGAGGTGGTCACCTTCGACGCGGCCCGCTCCATCGTGAAGCTGCGCGGGGACCGGGGCGCCGGCCGGCTGGAGCGCTGTGAAAAAATCGTCCTGGAGGCGAGCCGGCAGTCCGGCCGGCGCGGCGCGCCCCGGGTCAGCATAGGCGGGAGCCTGGATTCGGTCCTGCGGGATGCCGGTCAGGAGGTGAAGCTGCTGCTCTGGGAGGGGGAACGGAGGGTAGGGCTGCGGGAGAGCTTCCGGGCGCACCCCGCCCCCCAAAGCGTGGGGGTCGTGGTCGGGCCCGAAGGGGGGCTTTCCCCCGAGGAGGTCGAGCTGGCGCTGGCGCACGGCTTCAGGCCGGTGTCGCTGGGGCGGCGCATCCTGCGCACCGAGACGGCCGGGCTCGCGGTGCTGGCGATCCTGCAGTTTCACGGGGGGGACATGGGGTAGCCCTTTGGGCGCCCCGAGACGAGAAAGGCGGGACCCGGCAGCTGCCGGGTCCCGCCTTTCTCGTTTTCCTGCCTGCTTACTGTCAGGCGATGATGCCCCCCAGCTCGTCGCCGAACGCCTCGCGCTGCCAGCGCTTGAGGAGCGCCAGCTGCGGCGGGCCCGGCTCGGCCAGCGCCTCCAGCAGCGTGTTGTTGGCGACCAGGCCGATCCCCAGCCCGAGCTGCGCCGACTTGGTCTCCCGCCAAAGCTTGAGCCTCTTGACCCGCTCCTCCTGGGCCCGGTCCAGCACCGGCCGCCGTCCCGGCTGGGTCTGCGGCAGCTTGTCCTGCGGTACGGCGAGCCCGGCGGCCACCGCCTGCAGCAGGCCGCGTCCCAGCCGGTCGATCAGCTTCGAGGAGAGGGTCTGGACGCCGACCAGTTCGAAGTTGGAGCGGGGCTGCTTCTCCGCCAGCTCGCGCAGCAGGTCGTTGGAGAGGATCCTGAAGGGGGGGACGTCCGCATTCCTCGCCTTCTCGTCCCGGAAGCGCAGCAGCTCCTCCAGCACGGCGAGCTCCCTCGGCTTCATCTTGTTGGCCCCCTTGAAGCGCAGGCACATCAGCTCCCCCTCGCGGGAGGAGGACCGTACCCCCGCCACCAGTTCGGACTCCTCCTCCACCCAGGCAAGCCTTCCCTTGGCGATCAGCTCACCCTCGAGCTGGCGGTACAGCTCGATCAGCAGCGAGGTGTCCTTCATGGCGTATTCCATCATCTCATTGGAGAAGGGGCGCTTGCTCCAATCGGCCTTCTGGTAGCGTTTGTCCAGCTCGACGCCGAAGCGCTTCTTCAGGAGGGCCGCCAGGCCGAACTCGCTTTCCCCCAGGAACTGGCTGGCGATCATGGTGTCGAACAGGTTCACCACCTCGATGCCGAAGTCCCGGAACAGGGAGCGCATGTCGTAGTCGGCGCCGTGGAAGATCTTCTTGATCGCCGGGTTGGCGAAGATGGGGGCCAGGGCCCTCACGTCAAGGGAGGCCAGCGGGTCGATGAGCCGGGTTTCCGATGCCGAGGAGACCTGGATCAGGCAGACCTTCTCCGTGTAGTGGTGCAGGGAGTCGGCCTCCAGGTCGAAGGCGAGGACCGACTCCAGCGAGAGCCGCTCCACGAGGAGGTTCAAGCTGTTCTGGTCGGTGATCAGGTGAGCCGCAGCGGGCCGTCGTTCATCAGTAGTGTTCGGCAAAAGTTCCCATCCGTTTCCGCATCCGTATCTCGCATGCTGTGATTGATTTCGAAAAAAACCTAAGACCGCTGTCACGGCGACGGCGTCCGGTTAAAACATTACAACCATTTCCCCTCATATTCAAGAGTTACTGTCCCGACCGGCGACATTTGCCCGGAAAATCGGGCGCCGGTCCGGTGCGGGACCGGGGGCGACGGGGCAAACGGGAGTCAGGGGCCGATCTCGCGCAGCGCCTGCACGGTGCGCTCCATCTCCTCCCTGGTGCCGATGGTAATCCTGAGCCCATGGGCGAGCAGCGGGTCCGAGAAGTGGCGCACCAGGATCCTGCGCTCGTACAACCCCTGGTACACCCGGGCACCGTCCCGGTCGGGGGGGGTGGCGAAGAGGTAGTTGCCGCTGGAGGGGATCACCTGGTAGCCGAGTTGGACCAGCTCGGCGCTGAACCAGGCGCGGGCGGCGCGGATCTTCTCGACGCAGGAGAGGAAATACTCCTGGTCCCTGAGTGCCGCGACCGCCGCGGCCTGGGCCAGGCGGTCCAGGTTGTAGTGGTCGCGGATCTTGTTCAAAGCCGCGATCACCTCGGGGCGCGCGATAGCCATGCCGACCCGCATCCCCGCCAGGGAGTAGCTCTTGGAGAAGGTGCGGGTCACCACGACGTTTTCCAGCGAGCGCACCAGGTCGAGGGAGTTTTCTTCGGCGAAGTCCGCGTAGGTCTCGTCGATGACCAGCATGCCGGGAAGCCGGCCCGCCAGCTCGGCGATGTAGCGCTGGCTGTAGGTGAAGCCAAGCGGCGCGTTCGGGTTGGTGAGAAAGAAGATCCGGCCGGCGTAGTCGTCCGGGATCCCGTCCGGCTCGAACTGCTCGTTCAGGCCGAAGGTCCGCACCCGGGCGCCCTGCACCTGGGCCAGGGTGCCGTAATAGGAATAGGAGGGGTGCACGTAGCCGATTTCCTCGCCCTCGCCGGCAAAGGCCCTGATCAGGTTGTTGAGCACCTCGTCCGAGCCGTTGGCCATGACGATCCAGGAGGGGTCGAAGCCGTACAGCTTCCCGGCCTCTTCGCGCGCCAGCCTGCTCGACGCATCCGGGTAGCGGCGCAGGCCGTCTCCTGCCTCCCGCACGATGGCCTCGATGACCCGGGGCGAAGGAGGGTAGGCGTTTTCATTGGTGTTGAGTTTGATGTAGGAATCCACATCCTCGGGCTGGTATCCGGGGACATAGCCGGCCATCTGAGCGATGTTGGGCCGCAGGGTGATCATGACAACTCCTTGCTGGACGTTTTCATTGTGACTACAACCAAAAGGGGGACGGAATGTCACCAGTTTAGTCGCCGCTGCAGGCCCCGAGCCGGGGCGCAGGATGGTTCGCCCTTAAAGGACCGAGCGACTCGACGACTCGACGACTCGACGACTCGACGACTCGACGACTCGACGACTCGACCACTCGACCACTCGACCACTCGACCACTCGACCACTCGACGCCTCGACGCCTCGACGCCTCGACGCCTGGCCTATCAGTACCTCTCCAGCTCCCGGTACTGGGTGGTGCGGCGCACCGGGGTGAACCCGGCACCGCGGATCAGCCCGATCATCTCCTCGCGGGACATCCGGAACCGGCAGCCCGCGGCTGCCACGACGTTTTCCTCCAGCATGGTGCCGCCCAGGTCGTTGGCGCCGAAGCAGAGCGCCACCTGGGCCAGCTTGGCCCCCTGGGTCACCCAACTGGCCTGCAGGTTGGGGACGTTATGCAGTACGACCCTGGAGAGCGCCAGCACCTTCAGGTATTCGACGCCGGTCGCGCTGCCGCCCCCCAGCTCGGTATTGCCCGGCTGGTAGGTCCAGGGGATGAAGGCGGTGAAGCTGCCTCCCTCCTGCTGCAGGGTGCGCACCCGTACCAGGTGCTCGACCACGTCCTCGGGACGCTCGCGGCTGCCGAACATCATGGTCGCGGTGGTGGGCAGCCCCTGGCGCGCGGCCTCCCGCATGACGTCCGCCCACCCCTGCCAGCCGATCTTCTTGGGCGAAATCTCCGCCCGGACGCTGTCCACCAGGATCTCGGCGCCGCCGCCGGGAATGGAGTCCAGCCCGGCGGCCTTGAGGCGCGCCAGGGTCTCCGGCACGCCGAGCCCGGAGACCTGCGCCGTGTGGGTGACTTCCGCGGGGGAGAGGGAGTGGTTGGTCAGGCCGGGGAAGCGCGCCTTGATCTCGGCGAAGAGCTTCTCGAAGTACTCGATGCCCAGGCCCGGGTGCAGGCCTCCCTGCATCAGGAGCTGGGTGCCGCCCTGGGCCACCAGCTCCTCCAGCTTGGCCATGATCTCGGAGGTCTCCAGCAGGTAGGCGTCCCCCGCGTCCCGGTCACGGTAGAACGCGCAGAACTTGCACTTCGACTCGCAGACGTTCGTGTAGTTGACATTCCTGTCCACCACGAAGCTGACGCAGCGCTCCGGATGCATGCGGCGCCTGACGGCGTCGGCGAGCCTGCCCAGGGGGAGCAGTTCAGCCTTTGTCAGCAGCCAGAGCGCGTCGCTCGCGCCGACCGGCTCCCCGGCCTCCACCTTTTCGGTTATCTGCTTCAGCATCGCTGTCACTTCCTTCAGTAGACCCGCAGCTCGCGGTACAGGGTGTCGCGCTCGACCGGGATGCGCCCCGCCTTGGCGATCATCGAGACGATGTCGTCGCGGCTCATGGTCTGGGGGGTGTCGGCCCCCGCCTCGTGCCCGATGCGCTCCTCCACGACGGTCCCGTCCAGGTCGTTCACCCCGAAGGCGAGCGAGACCTGGGCGATCTTCTCCCCGATCATGACCCAGTACGCCTTGATGTTGGCGAAGTTGTCGAGGTAGATGCGGGAGATGGCGAGGGTCCTCAGGTCGTCCACCCCGCCGGTCCCGGCGCCGGCGATCTTCAGCTCCGAATGCTCCGGCTGGAAGGCGAGGGGGATGAACACCTGGAACCCGCCGGTCCGGTCCTGCAGCTCCCTCAGGCGGCGCAGGTGGTCCACCCGGTCGGCGTGGCTTTCCAGGTGGCCGTAGAGCATGGTCGCGTTCGATTTGAGCCCGGCCCCGTGCACCTGCTCCATGATGTCGAGCCAGGCGGCCCCGGAGATCTTCTCGGGGCAGAGCTGGTTGCGCACCGCCGGCGCGAAGATTTCGGCGCCGCCGCCCGGCAGCGAGCCGAGCCCCGCTTCCTTGAGCCGCTCCAGGGTCTGCGGGATGGAGAGCCCGGCCAGGTCCGACAGGTAGGCGATCTCGACCGCGGTGAACGCCTTGATGTGCAGATTCGGCGACACGGACCGGATGGTGCGCAGAAGCTCCAGGTAGAACTCGAAGGGGAGCTCGGGGTGCAACCCGCCGACCACGTGGATCTCCGTGGCGCCCTGGCCCAGCGCCTCCTCGGCGCGCGCCCGGATCTCGTCGAGGGTCATCAGGTAGGCGCCCGGCTGGTCCGCGGTCCGGGAAAAGGCGCAGAAGAGGCAGCGGTTCACGCAGATGTTGGTGTGGTTGATGTGGCGGTTCACGTTGAAGAATACCCTGCGGCCGTTACGCCGCTCGTTCACCGCGGCCGCCAGTTCGCCGACCGCCAACAGGTCGTGGTAACCGAAGAGAAAGAGCGCCTCGGCCTCGTCGATCCTGGCTCCGGCGTGCACCTTGTGTGCTATGGCTGCAAATGCTGTCATGGGGGTCCTTGGTGGTTGGAACGGCGTTTTTCACCGGACCGATCGGCGGATCGGGCCGGGCGGACTGACTGCCGGAGCAATCGGGCGGAGCTTGCGCCGGCCTAGCTGCCCCAGCGCCTGAACAGGGTGTGCTCCACGCCGATGCTGTCCAGAACCTTGCCGACCACGAAGTCCACCAGGTCCTCCAGCGTCTCGGGGCGCTGGTAGAACGCCGGCATGGCGGGAACCAGCTTCACCCCGAGCCGCGCCAGCTTCAACATGTGCTCCAGGTGGATCGCGTTCAACGGGGTCTCCCTGGGGACCAGCACCAGGGGGCGCCCCTCCTTCAGCATGACGTCTGCCGAGCGCTCCAGAAGGTTCCCGGAATTGCCGTTGCTGATCCGGGAAAGGGTCCCCATGGAGCAGGGGGCGACGATCATGGCGTCCGGAGCGGAGGAGCCGCTGGCGATGGGCGCGTTGAAATCGTTGCCGGCGTAGTAGCTGAGCGCCCCGGCGTCCGCCCCAAAGTGGCGGCGAAGCTCGGCGGACACGGAGTCCGCCCCGCCCCAGTCAACTCCGCACTCCTGCTTCAGGACCTCGAAGCCTGCCGGGGTGATCAGCATGCTGACCCGGACGCCGGAGCGCAGCAACTCTTGCGCGAGCCTCAGCCCGTACACCGCTCCGGAAGCCCCGGTGAGGGCGAGCGCGACCCGCCGGGTCGTCATGCCGCGCCCCGCAAGGTGTCCAGCAGGGTGGCCAGGCAGAGGGTGACGCTGATGTAGCCGTTCATGCTGAAAAAGGCGGCGTCCAGCTTGCCGAGGTCCCCGCCGCGCAATAGCCAGTGCTCGTAGCACAGCATGCCGCAGGCAGCCGCCAGGCCGGCGAGGTACCAGGGGCCCAGATGCAGGCAGAAATAGAGGGCGACCAGGAAGCCGCAGGCCGCCAGGTGGAAAAAGCGGGCGGTCCAGAGCGAGCCGGAGACGCCGAGCGCCGCAGGTATGGAGTGCAGCCCGCTGGCCCGGTCGAAATCGAGGTCCTGCAGCGCGTAGAGGATGTCGAATCCGGCCACCCAGAAAAGGACGGCGAGCCCCAACAGGAAAGCGGGAAACTCGGCTTCCCCCCGGACGGCGATCCAGGCCCCCAGCGGGGCACCGGCGAGGCAGATGCCGAGCACGACGTGCGCCAGGGCGGTGAAGCGCTTGCAGTAGGAGTAGAGCAGCAAAAAGGCGAGCGCCAGCGGCGCCAGGAGGAGGCAGAGCGGGTTCAGCATCCGGGCGGCGAACAACATCAGGCAGACGGAGAGGGCGATGAAGACCAGCACGGCGCCCCGGCTGAGCAGTCCCGCGGGAATGGCGCGCCCGCGGGTGCGAGGGTTCTTCCCGTCGATCTCCGCGTCGATGACGCGGTTGAGCCCCATCGCGGCGCTGCGCGCCCCGACCATGGCGCAGACGATCCACCCCGCCTGTGCCGGCGTCGGCAGGCCGCGGGCCGCCAGGAGCGCGCCCGTGAAGGCGAAGGGGAGCGCGAAAATCGTGTGGGAAAACTTTATCATCTCCAGGAAGACCCGCACCCTGGCATATAGCGTCATTTCAACTCCTGCCTGACTCCCCATGGCAACCTTTCCGCCCCGCTAGATCCGAGCCTGCCGCTCCCCCCGACCTCAACCCGAACGGCGCAGGGACCTCGCGGAAGCATCCTTAACTGCACGTTTTTATCACTTCCCCCGGGCGAAGACAATGTTTTTCTTCCCGCTGCGCGGCCTCAGGAAGCCCTATCCTCCTCCTAGCGGCAGCCCCGCAAACCCGGGCTCTACGTGCAGTAAAACGGGGGGCACTCGCCAAAACATTGGTATGTGCTAATATTTCGTGGCCCGCCGGCTGTTGCACAGGGGGCGCCGGCTGTGCAGGCGCTGCACATCGGCCTATTGAAAACGATGTGCAACTCCTGCGCCGGCCCGCGGCAAATGTGCCGGTTTTCCGGCTGCTTGCGGCATCCTCTCCCCCGCCTTCAATTATGGCACCCTGCGTGTAATAGAAAAGCCAACGACGAACAAAGGGGGCCACCATGAAAGCCAGAACGACACCATGCGCACCGACCACGATAGCAGGACTCAGCATCAAAACGGCGATCCTTTCCCTGGCCCTGCTGGTTGCCGGCTGCGGCGGAGGAGGGGGAAGCGCCCCCGCCGTCAACGGCGTCGCGGCGAGTGCGCCCGCGCCCCAGGCGCAGGCCGCAACGAACTCCTTCTCGGTGACCGCCGACGATTACGGGATGCAGGGCGCGACCTTCCTCGCCTCCACCAAGTCCTCGCTGGGGATCGTGCTGCGGGCGGCCATCGCCTCCAGCATGACGGACCAGAACTTCCAGACGGTCTCCCGGATCGACATCCAGCCCGATGCGGCGATCAGCGCCGGAAGCGTGTACTCCCTCGGAACGGCCAGCGCGGCCCGCCCGGCCTTCCCCGGAAACCTCTACTTCCTGGACGGCCACCCCTCGACCCTGCTGAGAACCGTCGACGGCAGCATCAGCTTCAGCTCATTCGGGGGCAACACCGGCGACAGGATCTCCGGGTCCTTCAGCGCGGTCATCGAGGATGGCAACGACGCCGCCACCCCGAAGGCGCGCTACACCATCGCCGCGGACTTCGACTTCACCACGGACAGCTTCGGCCCGGCGACTCCGGCGGCCCCCTCGCAGCTCAAGGCCGCCAGCACGAGCTACGACGCGAACTGCGCCTCCTGCCACGCCCTGGGGAGCCATGACACCACGTCGGCCGGCGCAGGCGACCTGGCCCTCAAGGGGGGCGCGATGAACGCGCTGTTCAGCGCCGGGCAGTCCAGCCACCAGGGCATACGCCTGGCAGCCAGCGATATCACGGCCCTGAAGGTCCTGCTCAACAGCTACTAGCCTCCCGACCCCCAGCGGCGCAACCGGCAGCCTGCCGGCCGGTTGCGCCGCACCCCCGGCAAATCCCACCAAATCCCACCAAGTCCCACCAAATCACGTCAAATCACGTCAAATAACAGCCCGCTCGGCCGCGCTAACTACCGAAATACTGGGTCTTTTTCCTTACATTTCCTTGCTCGCCGCGCCGGTGGCGGCAGGAACAGAATGTGCAGCTTCCTGCTTCCCGCCTGATTTTTCAGGCTATTCCGTCATATGACCGGCTTGCGGGAGGCCGCAGCTGCGGAGTGGGGCTGGAATTTCCCCCATTAAGGGAGAGTGCAAGGTGCTCTCATTGGTAAAATACCTTTATGTTTCTCAAGTTATTTGCTATTGTGGCACAATTTTCCATCCCCTGCCCTGCGTGGCGAAAAGACAGGCAGGGACACCGTCAAATGCCCAGGCCGAGGGCACGCCGGATTGGAAGCCGGTAACGGGACGCGATATTTATTAGATATTGAGGGTTTATTGCTAATTAGATCAAAAAAATGAGCCGCGGACGCCGCCCGGATAGCGGCCAAACAGCAGCAATCCGGAGCAAAACGGCCGAACCAGGGAGGCCGGCGCAACCGCTCGCTGCCGAAAGGGGCGTCCGGTCCGGGAACCGGCGTGCGACCTGCCGGCAGGTCAACAGGAGGATATTTGAACTAAAGCAGCCCGCAGTCACATAATGTCTACTCCGACAAAGGCAAAACCGGAGCAATCCGGTGACGCAAAGCCACGGGTCCATGACTCACCCTTCCGGGTGATGGATAGCCGGGCTACCAAAGAGGCTTGTGGAGTCAGCATCCCCGAGGACGCGCAGTTGGTCCGAAGGATAGGAATGCCCGTCTCCCACCCGAAGACGGGCATTTTTTGTGACGCGCGCATGGGAACCACCGGGAGAGCAGCGCGAGACAGCCCTGTGACGCTGTCGCGAAAAAGTGACGAATCAATAACAGTTTCACAATCGCACCAGGAAAGGAGAACACCATGAGAACAAAGAGCAGTATCGCCGCAATCGTCCTCGCCGCCATCGTGGCCTTGCCGCTGGCCGCATGGGCGCAGCCGAACGTCGCCATCACCATCAAGGCCCAGAAAGAGGTCAACGTCACCGTCAACGGGAAGCAGGTCAAGAAAAGGATCGCAGCCAAGGGTGTGCAGCCGGGCGACGAGATCATCTACACCCTGAGCTACGTCAACTCGGGGACGGAGGCGGCCAAGGACGTGGTGATCAGCGACCCCATTCCGGCAGGCACCACCTTCATCCCGGGCTCCGCCTCCGAAGTAGGCGACCTCACCTTTTCCATCGACAAGGGGAAGAGCTACAAGAAAGCGACCCTGCTGACCTACGAGATCAAGTCCGGGGACGGCAGCATGCAGAAGAGGGCGGCCTCGCCCGACGATTACACCGACATACGCTGGACCGTACGTGAGATACCGGCCGGGGGGAAGGGGTCGGTGAATTTCAAGGTCAAAGTCAAATAATTTAACTCCGTTCCATTCCACCTAAACCAATAACCAAAAGGAGTCAGGATGAGCAATTCAAGAAAGCCGAGGGAGCCGACAGCAGGGGAGTAGGCGCGGCATCGATCGAACGGTTGGACCTTTTCCATTGCAATATCTATTCAGTGAATCAAAAAGGAGAAAAAATGAGACTCAATCAACGTCAGCACGTACCGAGGGCGCGGGGGCTCTGCGCAGCCCTGGCGATCACCGCCCTGGCGGCCATCGGCTCGCCCGGGAGCGCACAGGCCAGCACGACTGCGGGGACCACCATCCTCAACATCGTCCAGGTGAACTACACGGACGCGACCGGGACCGGCACCGTTTACTCCGCCGCCTTCTCGACCTCGGTCACCGTGAACCTGGTCAAGGCCGGACTGAACATCACCTCGCCGCCCAACTCGGCGGCGCTGCCGAGCTTCAACTGCCTCGCCGACGGCGTCTACGCCTCCGGCGACACCTTCACGGCCTACTACGCGATGACGGCGACGGCCAACGGCCAGGACCTCTACAACCTGTCCATTTCCGACACCCCGATTCCGGCCCTCACCACCGCCACCGCCGTCTACTCCCTGCTCGACTACACGGGCGCGGTCACTGCGGGACCGACCTCGGCCGGGAGCACCAGGACCCTGAACTCCGCCATCGTTGTCGGCACCTCCGGCGCGGATACCCTCCTGTTCCCGGGCGGCTCGCTGAAGCCCGCCGGGGTGCAGGGGGGCTGGGCGCCCAACGACATCGTCGTGGTGGACTACGGCGCAACCAAGACCGCCTACCTGGTGAAAACGGTAACCCTCGGCAACGCCAAGGGGTACTCCATCTCGGGCGGCGTCGCGAGCACCAGCACCGGTTCCACCACCCCGGAGGTGCTGGACCGCGTGCAGGTGCAGGCCTTCGCCAACAACGCCCTCGGAATCGGCTCCGGCGCGGCGGGAGCCGCTCCCGCCTTCGGCACCACGGCACCCGCAACCGGGACGGTGGTGGGGCAGATGGCCCTGGTCAAGATCGACGTCACGGCCAAGACCAACGTGACCGGCGCAGGGAACGACGCGCACGTGAGCTACACCCTCACCACGACGGACAGCTCCTCCGGTAACACCCAGTACGTCGGCACCGGCGGCTCGCACATCTGCGACGCCGGCATCTTCAAGACGACCCAGCTCTCCATCATCAAGTCGGTGGCCAACATCACCAACCCGGCGATGACCGCCCTCGGCACCGGCAACCCCGGCGATATCCTGGAGTACACCGTCGTGGTGAACAACCCGGGGGGGCAGGCCGCCTTGACGGCCATTGCCGACAACATCCCCCCCTACACCAAGCTGGTGACCTTCCCGGCAACCTACGGCAGCGGGCCGACCAACAACTTCAGCGGCATTTTCGCCACCGTCACGGACGGCGGCCACAGCGTCAGCCTGACGGTCGACGGTACCACCGAGGCGGCTGGCCAGCCCGCGAGCCCGGCGCCGACGGTCGGCTTCGGCACCGCGGCCGGAGTAGCGGCGGGCTCCACCCTCAACTTCTACCTCGGGCAGGGCTCCACGGTGAGCGCCGGCGGGACGGTGCCGTCGTGCAACGACAACACCAAGAACACCCAGCTGCTCTGCGTCGGCGGCACGACCGCCTGGTACAGCACCTACACCCTCAAGTACCGGGTGAAGGTCGATTAATTTTAGTCCTGTTATGCAGTAATGAGAAGGTGTTCCGGCTCTCGCCCTGAGGGCCGGAACGCCAGCGAGGGAGATCCTGTGAAAAATTCCACCAAAGCACTACTGGCGCTGGCGGCCGCCCTGCCGGTGGCCCTGTCGGCAACGGCCGCCTTTGCCAACACCGCAGCCAATACGGCCATCGTCAACAAGGCCGTCCTGACCTACAACGGCGGCCTGACCGCCCAGTCCTCCGTCACCGTCGTCGTCGCCCTGGTCCCGTCCACCCCCAACGCAACCATCAACCCGGCCAACGGCGTCTACACCGCGGTCGACAACCAGCCGCTGCTCAACACCGTCACGGTGACCGCGACGGCCAACGGACCGGCGACCTACACGGTCGCCCCGTCGGTCAGCGCTCCGGTCAACACCTCCGCTCCCTCGGTCTCCGGCGGCGCCAGCATTTCCCTGGGCGCGACCATAACGGCGGGGACCGGCAGCGCCACCTCCATCGTGGTCCCCGCGCCCAACGGCGGCGCGACGACCAACAACTCGCCGGTAAACGGCATCGGCGTCGGCTCCATCATCGTCTTCACCATCAACAGCACCATCTACGCCGAGCAGGTGACCTCGACGGTGTACAACAGCGCCAACAACACCTTCACCATCAACCTCGGCACCGCGCTGGCTCCGGCCGATGTCGCCGGCAACGTCGCGGGCCTCCAGGTCGGCGAGCGGCAGCAGGTGACCCTCACCGCCAAACCGGGGACCATCGCGGCGCTGGGGAGCAACATCACCTCGACGGTCAGCGCCGCCGTCTCGGCCGCCGTCTTCGGCCCCGGGTTCTCCACGGCCCCGACGACGGTGGACACCTGGACCTCGACGCCGCCGACCATCAGTTTCCAGAAGTACTCCCGCAACGTCTCGACGAAGGTAGCCGGTTCCGGCGCCCCGCACACCAACGCCAACATCGAGGGGAACACCGGCGCGGGATCGCTCCCCTACTTCACCGGCGGAGTCGTCGGCGCCCCGGGCGAGATCATCGAATACATCGTGGAGGCTTCCAACAGCGGCAGCAGCTCCTTCGATCTCACCAACTGCGCCATCACGGACACCCTGCCGACCAGCTATGTCCAGGATCCGCTGCTCACCCCCTACACCGGGACCAAGCAGGTGTTCTACATCGACAACACGGGCGCGACCCAGCAGACCTTCGACCTGACCGCCAACGCTTCCGGCGGCAGCCTGGCGAGCTACGTGAGCCCCAACCTGGTCGTCAACGTCGGCGTCGGCGCCAACAGCACGACTCCCGGGACCATCCCGATCGGCAAGAGCGTCACCATCGCCTATCAGGTGAAGATCAAGTAGGGAGCCAAGCGGCCCGATGTCCATGAACCGGATCAACAACCTTTGCAGCAGCCTCTCCGGCCTTCGGGCCGGGAGGCTTGCCGGCGCCCCGCGCGGGAACCGGCAGGGCCGCGGCACGTTCGTGCCGCGGTGCGCCGCAGGGGTGCGTCCGGCGGGCGCCAGGCTTTTCCGGGTCCTGGCGCTCCTGACCGCGCTCGGGACCCTCTTCCTGGCGCCGCCGCAGGGAAGCTGCGCCAGCACCGGCGACAAGATCGTCAACAAGGCGAGCTTCAGCGCGCTGGAGATCGGCACCCTCTCCTCCGCGGTGACGGTGACCGCCGTCAACCGCACCAAATCGGTCACCGAGTTTTTCAAGTACGCACCGGGCGTGGCGGGCGCCGCGAGCGTCCCGGTCCCCCCCGCCAGCTTCCTGAACGCGGGCGGAACCCTGAGCCCGCTGCCGGTCCCCCTGACGGCGGGGACCCTGGCGCCGATCGACCTCTCGGCCCCGGTGCCGCTCATGCCGTACAGCACCTTCCACGCCGGCGAGCCGGTCTTCGTCCAGGTCACCGACCCGGACCAGGACCTCGACCCCACCAAGGCGGGCACCGTCCTGGTGACCGTCGGCGACCCGAGCACCGGGGACAGCGAGACGCTGCAACTGACCGAGACCGGCCCGCACACCGGGGTCTTCATCGGCTACCTCCAGACCACCCTGTCGGCGAGCGCGGCGCACGACGGCACCCTCTCGGTCACCCAGTCCAGCTCCATCACCGCCCAGTACACGGACAGCGCCGACGGGAGCGACGTCTCCTCGACGACCGCGCTGGTCGACCCGCTCGGTATCGTCTTCGACTCCCTCACCGGCAAGCCGGTGGACGGCGCCAAGGTCGAACTGCTCAACGCCGACGGCACCCCCGCCACGGTCCTTGGGGACGACGGCCTGAGCAGCAACCACTTCCCCAACGCGGTGGTGAGCGGCGGCACGACGACCGACACCGAGGGGCGGATCTACACCTTCAACCCCGGCAGCTACCGCTACCCGTTCGTGGCCCCCGGGGACTACATCCTGCGGATCACCCCGCCGGCCGCCTACAACTACCCCTCGACGGTCTCCTCGACCAGGATCGCGACCCTCCCCGGCGGCCCGTTCGCCATCGGGGACGGCTCCTACGGCAAGGTCTTCGCGGTACCGACCGGCCCGGCCATCCGGGTCGATGTCCCGATCGACCCGAAGAGCGGCACCCTCTGGCTCTCCAAGAGCGCCGGGCAGGCGAGCGTCTCCGCCGGGGAGTACCTGAGCTACGACCTCACCCTGGAAAACACCGACACGGTCGCGACGGTCTCCGCGGCGACCGTGAGCGACCGGCTCCCTCCGGGGTTTCGCTACCGCAAGGGAACCGCCCGGCTGAACGGGCTGGCGACGGCCGACCCGGAGGTGTCGCCGGACGGCGGCACCCTCACCTTCCAGGCCGGTAGCATCGCGCCGAAGAGCTCGACCCTGATCCACTACGTGGTCGGGGTCGGCGCCGGGGCGCGGCCGGGGGGCGCGGTCAACAGCGCCTTCGCCACCGGGACGCCGGCCGTCGTCTCCAACACGGCGAGCGCGACGGTCACCGTCCAGGAACCGTTCCTGCAGAGCCGCAGCATCGTCATGGGGCGGGTCGTGGTCGGCGCCTGCTCGGACAACCCCGAGGAGAACAAGAAGGGGATGGAGGGGGTCGGCATCTACCTGGAGGACGGCACCTTCGTGCTGTCCGACAAGCGCGGCATGTTCCACCTGGAAGGGGTGACGGCGGGCACCCACGTGGTGCAGCTCGACCTCGACTCGATCCCCGAAGGGTACAAGGTCCTCCCCTGCGAGCAGAACAGCCGCTTCGCCGGCCGGGCCTATTCCCAGTTCGTCGACCTGCAGGGCGGCACCATGTGGCGCGCCGATTTCCACCTGGCGAAGACGGAGCTGGTCCCGACGACGGCGGAAACCCTCGCCCTGAAGACGGTCGGCAAGGGGGAGGGGGCGCCGATCGACCCGTCCCTCCAGGCCGCCGGGCCAAAAGGGGGCGAGGCGCCGGTGACGGCTGCGGGCGAAAAGGGGGAGGTCGAAAAGGGGGAGGTCGCCGGGGGCGCCGGCTACAAGGGTGAAATCAGCATCGAGATGATCAGCAGCCAGGAGGGGGATTCCATCGACTACCGGATCCCGCTGCAGGGAGCCAGCGTCCCCTTGAGCAACCTGCAGCTGACCGTCACCCTCCCCGCAGGCGCGGTGTACCACAAGGGGAGCAGCAGGCTGGACGGCGCCGCCACCCCCGACCCGGAGCTCGCGGCAGGCACCCTGCGCTACCGGCTCGGCTCCGCCGGGGCCGACTGGCAGAAGGAGCTCCGCTTCCGGGTCTCCATGGACCGCAAGGCCAAGGGGGGCGAGCTGCAGACCAGGGCGGCCCTCACCTTCGACAGCCCGACGGCCAAAGGGGTCGCGGCACCGGAAGTGGACAACCTCCTCTCGCTGGTCAAGGAGGAAAACCGGGTTTCCCTCCCCTCGATCGTGCTGCATCCGCACTTCCCGACCTTCGGCGCCGAATTGAGCACGGAAGACCGCCAGCAGCTGGACGAGCTGGTCCTGGTGCTGAGACGCTTCAGCATCGACCGCATCGACGTCACCGGCCACACCGACATCGTCCGGATCGCCCCGCGCAGCCGCAAGGTGTACGCCGACAACACCGCGCTCTCCTTCGCCAGGGCGAGGAGCATCGGCCGCTACCTGACCGCCGCGCTGCACCTGCCGCCCGCCAGCCTGGAATTGACCGGCAGGGGGGAGCGGGAGCCGGTGGCGACCAACCGGACGCCAGGCGGCCGGGGCATGAACCGGCGGGTCGAGGTGAAGGTCTCGCTGTCGCAGGAAGTCGAGACCTCGCACCTGAAGATCGTCAAGGAGCGGAGCGGCCTGAAGAAGCAGGAGACGGTCGGCGCCCCGGCCGGCGCGGCCCCGGGGCAGCCGGGCCAGCTCACCAAGGTGCCGCCCAGCGAGCAGGAGCTGGCCGTGCGGGGGGCCGCGCATGCGGCGCAGGCGGCAGCGCCGGCGGGCTCCCGGGTCGTTGCGGCCCCCGGGCAGGGGGGCGCGCCCGGTCCGGCCACCCGGCAGGAAACGGCCACCCGGCAGGAAACGGCGGCCCAGCCGGAAAGCGCCGCCCCGCAGGCGCAAGGCGCCGACCCGCAGGGGGGCGCCCCCGCCTCGAAAAAGGGGGCCGCGGCGACCCCCGCCAAGACCGAAGCGCACGTCGAACTGTTCTCGGCCGTAAGCGACGGGACCATCAACTACCGCATCAAGCTGGTCGGCTTCCAAGGGGCGCTGCACAAGGTCAGCGCCACCCTGGTGACCCCGAAAAGCCACCTTTACCTGACCGGCACGAGCCGCCTCTCCGGAGCACCGGTGCCCGACCCGGAAACCAAGCAGTCGGTGATCGCCTACCTCTTCGCGAAGCTCCCGGAGGACGGGAAGTTCGACCTCCGGCTGCAGGCGATCATGGACGGCGACGACCAGGCGGAGTCGCAGGGGAGCAGCGTCAACGTCGTCATCGCCGACGCCGCCGGCAAACCGCTGAAGACCTTCACCGCTGCGGCGGAGCTCTCCGACAACATGGACGACATCAACAGGCAGGAGCTCCCCCCCGTCGCGGAGAGCCCGGCGGGCCAGGAGAAGAAGGAGAAGGACGACGCCGAGGCGAAGCTCAGCGAGTACGTGGAGAAGGTCCAGCCGAAGGGGGGCAAGGCGGAGGGCGCCGATCCCAACGCCTCGCTGCACGTCACCGAGCAGGAGGGGTTCCTCTCCCCGGTGGACGGCAGCGTCATCGCCTCCAAGATCAACGCCATCCGGATCGTCCTCAACTCGGCTCTCACGCCGGTGATCACCCTGGACGGCAAGGAGATTCCGGCCGACCGGGTCGGCTTCAAGATGAAGGACCCCAAGAGCGAGAAAAGCCTGTACACCTTCATCGGCGTGGATTTCGGCGAGCCCGGGGAGCACACCCTGCGCCTGAAGGGGATGGACCCCTTCGGCACCCCCCGCTTCGACAAGAGCGCCAAGGTGACCCGGACCGGCGACATCGCCTCCATCAGGCTGGTCTCGGCGGAAGGGAACCTGGCCGACGGCAGGACCCCGGTCCGGGTGCGGATTCAGCTCCTGGACAAAGACAACAAGCCGGTGGCGGCCAACGCCGAGCTCTCCCTCAAGGGGGGGAGCCTGCGCCCGATGTCGGCGACCGGGAACCCGGGGCTCGATTCGGGAACCGGCATGGTCTCCGTCGACAGCCAGGGGTGGATGGTCTTCCAGCCGGTGACGGCCAGCGGCCTGTACCGGGCGCAGGTCGCCTACAACAGGGCGACCCTCGACATCGAGACCTACGTCAAGCCCAAGATGCGCAACTGGATACTGGTCGGGCTCGCCGAGGGGACGGCGGGGTACAACGCCGCAGCGGGACACATGGACAACCTGAAGGGCTCCGGCGCGGAGGACCGCTTCTACGACAAGGAGCGGGTCGCCTTCTACGCCAAGGGGACCATCAAGGGGGAGTGGCTCATGACCATGTCCTACGACTCCGCCAAGCAGAGTACCGGCGTCGCCGGCAACGCGCTGTTCCAGAACATCGATCCGAACGCCTTCTACACCCTGTACGGCGACGGCGGCGCCCAGGGGTACGACGCCTCCAGCCAGAAGAAGCTCTACCTGAAGCTGGAGCGCGACCAGTTCTACGCGGTCTACGGCGATTACGACACCGGGCTCACCGTCACCGAACTGTCGCGCTACAGCCGCAAGCTAAACGGCGTCAAGGCCGAATTCCGCTCCAAGGAGTACGAGGTGACCGCCTTCGGAAGCGAGACCGGCCAGTCCTTCGTGAAGGACGAGATTCCCGGCGACGGCACCTCCGGGCTGTACCGGCTCACCCGCCCGGGGATCGTCATCAACTCCGAGACGGTCACCATCGAGTCGCGCGACCGCTTCCACTCCGAGACGGTGACCGCCTCCCAGCAGCTGACCCGCTTCGTGGACTACAGCATCGACTACGACGCCGGCACGATCTTCTTCAAGGCGCCGGTCCTGAGCCGGGACGACCAGCTGAACCCGGTGTACATCGTCGCCGACTACGAGGTGCTGAGCGGCGGGAGCTCCGCCATGACCTACGGCGGGCGCGCCGGCAGCAAGCTCTTGGACGGCGCGCTCCAGGTGGGGGGGAGCTACGTCCACGAGGGGCAGGTGAACGGAGCCAACAACCTGTACGGCGCCGACGCGGCGGCGACCCTCGGGCCGGGCAACAAGGCGCGGGCCGAGTTCGCCACCACGAACAACGACTCCGGCCCGTTCAAGACGAAGGGGAGCGCCTACCTCGCCGAGCTGACCCACACGGACAAGAACTTCGATGCCAAGGGGTACTTCCGCGAGCAGCAGGGGGGATTCGGCCTGGGGCAGCAGTCGGCGACCGAGACCGGGACGCGCAAGTTCGGCGTTGAGGGAGCCTACAAGCTGAGCAGCACCACGACCCTGAACGCCCAGGCCTACCAGCAGGACAACCTCTCGGGGGGCAACGTCCGGGACTTCGCCGAACTGCTGGGGAGCTACACCGACAAGGAGAGCGGGCTCAGCACCCGCGGGGGGGTGCGCTACGCCAACGACACCCTGGCGGACAACAGCCGCGCAAGCTCGCTGCTCGGCACCGTGGGCGCCAGCTGGAAGACGCTGAACCAGCGCCTGACCCTGCGGGCCGACCACGACCAGGCGCTCTTCAGCCAGAACAACAACACCGACTACCCGACCAAGACCGTGCTCGGGGCGGATTTCCAGGCGACCAAGGCGGTCACCCTCTTCGCCCAGGAGGAGCTGACCTTCGGCACGGCGACGCGCAGCGAGACGACCCGGGTCGGCGTCAAGGCGACCCCCTGGACCGGCGGCACCCTCGCCTCCTCCGTCGGCAACGACCAGACGGAGAACGGCGCCCGGACCTTCGCCACGGTCGGCCTCGCCCAGAAGTGGCAGGTCACCCCGCGCTGGACCGTCGACGGCGGGGTGGACCGCAACCAGACCATCCGCTCCGCCGTCAACGGCGGCTACCAGTTCAACGTGAACGTCCCGCCCGCCTCGGGCGGGCAGGACTTCACCGCCGTCTCCCTGGGGGCCAACTTCCAGGAGAAGAAGCTGACCTGGTCCAACCGGGTCGAGTACCGCACCAGCAGCACCGACAACAAGTGGGGGCTGATAACGGGGGTCATGAACGAGCAGGGGCTCTACTGGGGCTGGACCGGCAAGCTGCAGGTGCTGCGCTCCACCTCGACCCTGGGCTCCAGCAGCACGGACATCGACGTGCGCGCCGGCATCGCCTACCGCCCGCCGGTCACCCGCTGGATCCTGCTGGACCGCCTCGACCTGGTCTCACACGACGACACCAGCACGACCTCCTCGACGCAGGGCAAGCGGATCATCAACAACCTGAACGCCAACTTCAGGCCGAACGGCAGGAGCCAGCTGTCGCTGCAGTACGGGGCGAAGTACGTCCTGCAGCAGATCGACAGCACCGACTACTCCGGCTACACGGACCTGATCGGCCTGGAAGGGCGCTACGACCTGGGGGCCAGCTTCGACCTGGGGCTGCGCGGCTCCATCCTGCACACCTGGGCCCTGAACCAGCTGAGCTACAGCGCGGGGCCGTCCGTCGGCTACAACGTGATGGAGAACGCCTGGCTCAGCCTGGGGTACAACCTGGTCGGATTCCGGGACCGCGACTTCTCCGCCGCCAACTTCACCGCGCAGGGGCCGTTCGTCCAGTTCCGGGTGAAGTTCGACCAGAACTCCGTCAAGGACGGCCTGCAGGCGCTGAACCAGTGACAGGTGAATGGATGCCGCTGCAACAACCTACTAGAGAACCCGATATGCTCATTCAACCGCGGCGCAAACACGACAGCACGGACTTCCTCCGCATCGCTTTTCTCGCCGTGGCGCTGCTGCTGTTCGCCTCGAGCGCCTTCGCCCTCATGTGCGCGGCTCCCGGCTCCAGCGGCCCGGTCACCATCTCCGGCATCGTCAACAGCTACTACCCGGGGAGCGCCTCCGTATCGGCCGGGGCCAGCTCGGTACCGGTCGGCACCCTCGACGTACGGGGGGCCTCGACCGCAATCGCGGCCGGGGACCTGCTGCTGGTGATCCAGATCCAGGACGCCAGCATCAACTACTCCAACAGCTCCTCCTACGGCGGCTCCTCTCCCGGCCAGGGGTACACCCAGCTCAACTCGGCGGGACTCTACGAGTACGTCGCGGCCAGCGGCGCGGTGTCGGGGGGGCGCGTCCCGCTCGCCGCGCCCCTCACCAACAGCTACCACAGCGCCTCGGCGTCCTCGACCCAGGGGCAGCGCACCTTCCAGGTGATCCGGGTGCCGCAGTACTCCAGCGCCACCATCGGCGCCACGGTCACCGCCCCCTACTGGAACGGCGCCACCGGCGGCATCGTGGCCTTCGACGTCGCGGGGAAACTGACCTGGGGCGGCAGCCCCTCCATCGAGGTCACCGGACTCGGTTTCCGGGGGGGCGCCGCACAGTACGCGAACGCCAACGCCACGGGGGTCGTCCTGGCCAACACCGACTACCTCAACCCGCAGGGGGGGGGAGTCCTGGGAATCTGGGGTACGATCGGGAGCGTCCCCAACGGTGCCAAGGGGGAGGGGATCGCCGGCACCCCAATCATCGTCTTCCAGGCCACCACCCCGTCGCTGGGAAACCCCGCCGGAGGCTTCGCCGGCACGGTGGTGAACACCGGTGGGGTCGACGGCTCCACGGGGGGCTACCCGGGCGGGAGCTTCGCCCGGGGCGCCCCGGGCAACGCCGCCGGGGGGGGAACCGACGGCAACCCCCAGGGGACCTACGTGGGGGCCAACGGGGCCGACACCAGCTTCAACGACCAGAACACGGGGGGGGGGGGCGGCGGCAACTACGGCGCCGGAGGCACCGGAGGGTTCGGCTGGACCCCGGACATCCCTCCCGGCTCCCAGACCGGCGGCTTCGGCGGCGGATCGTTCCCCTCCTCCCCCTCCATGCTCATCTTCGGCGGCGGCGGCGGTGCCGGGAGCAACAACAACGGCACCAACGACGCCACCCCCACCGGCATTATGAGCTCCGGCGGCGCCGGAGGCGGCATGGTCTTCGTGCGCGCCGCCTCCGTTGCCGGTTCCGGCATCATCAACGCCAACGGGGCCAACGGCAACATCTCCGCCACCCCGCCGAGCACCCCCACCGGGAACGGCATCAAGAACGACGCCTCCGGCGGAGGGGGCGCGGGGGGCTCCGTGCTCCTCTTCATCGACAACGGCGGCGCCGCCACCGGCGCCACCATCAACACCCAGGGGGGGGCAGGGGGGAACAACGCCCCGAGCACGGGAGAGACGGTCCGCTGCAACCACGGCCCGGGCGGGGGGGGCTCCGGCGGCTACGCCGTGGTCTCCGGCTCCACCACCATCAACTACCCCGGCGGCAGCAACGGACTCACCTGCACCAGCAACACCTCCCCCGCCCAGTACGGGGCGACCACCTCCCCCGGCGGCGCCTCGCTGGTGAACCTTGGGGCGGCGCAGATCACCGGCTTCACGGCCAGCCCCGAGTGCTACCCGCGCCTCACGGTCACCAAGGCGACCTCCACCCCCAACGTGAACCAGGGGGGTGTCGTCAGCTACACCATCACCGTGACCAACGCGGCCGGCTACGGCCTGGCGACCGGGGTGACGGTCAGCGACACCCTGCCCAGCAGCCCCAACTTCGGCTTCGCCGCGACCACCTCGGTCGTGCTGGCAGGCGGAGCCACCCGCACCCTCCCGACGGTCAATCCGGCGCCGGGGGCCACCTCCCCCTCCTGGGGTACCTTCTCGATCCCGGGGGGAGCTTCGGTCGCGGTCACCTTCACCGTCAACGTCGCCGCAACCACCCCCCTGGCCACCTACCAGAACCCGGCGTCGGTGACCTACAGCGACCCGACCGCCACCTCGCTGGGGCAGACGATCACCCCCGGCGGCAGTTACGCCGGGAGCGGGGTCGGCACGGTTCCGGGGAGCAACTACAACCCGCTCTCCAGCACCGCCGAGGACGTGACGGTGCAAAGCCCCGCCACCTTCTCCAAGTCGTTCAGCCCGACCTCCATCGCCATCGGCGGCACGACGGTTTTGACCGTCACGGTCACCAACAACGCCCCGATCGCGCTCACCGGCGCCTCCTTCACGGACAGCTACCCCGCCGGCCTGGTGAACGCCGCATCCCCCCCCGCCTCCACCACCTGCGCCGGCGGGAGCGTCGCCGCGGCACCGGGCGGAACCTCCTTCACCCTGAGCGGAGCCAGCATCCCCGCTTCGGGGAGTTGCCAGGTGCAGGTGACGGTAAGCGCGCCGGTGTCGGGGCCGTTCACCAACTCCATCGCGGCGGGGAGTCTCTCCGACGCCCAGAACATCAGCAACACCGCGGCGGGATCGGGGACGCTCCTGGCACGGCCGACCATCGTCAAGTCCTTCAGCCCGATTGCGGTGAACACCAACACCAACGACACCCTGACCTTCGCCATATCCAACCCCAATGCGGTCTCCCTGACCGGCCTGGCTTTCACCGACAGCTATCCCTCCGGCCTGGTGAACGCGACGCCGCTCACCACGGGGGGGACCTGCACCGGGGTCACCCTGAGCGCCGGCACCGTGGCGGGGGGCGGGCTCTTCAACGTGACCTCCGCGATCGTTCCGAGCGGCGGGTGCACGGTCACGGTGCTGGTGCGCTCGGCCAGCACGGGGAACTACCCCAACAGCACCAGCGGCGCCACCAGCACCCAGACACCCGATGTCGGGCTCCCCTCGCCGAGCGCGGCTCTGGGGGTGGGGATCGTCGGCATCAGCAAGAGCTTCGCGCCGGCCCAGATCATGTCGGGGGGGACCTCGACGGTCACCCTGACCCTGACCAACCCGGGCGGGGTCGCCCAGAGCGGCGGCAACTTCACCGACACCCTGGTGAACATGCAGACCTCCTCCAGCCCGGCGCTGACAACCACCTGCAACAGCATCGCCCCCGCCACCCTCGGGGCGGGGCTGACCTCGCTCAGCTTCACTAACATCGGCATGACGGGGTCGAGCCTCAACAGCTGCACGGTCAGCTTCCAGGTCACCAGCAGCCAGACCGGCTCCATCCCCAATACCACCTCCGGCGTCTCCACCGCCCTGCTGCCGACCGGCCCCCCCTCGAACACCGCAAACCTCGTGGTGCTGCAGAAGCCGACCATCGCCAAGGCCTTCTCTCCCGCCTATATAAATCCGGGGGGGAGCAGCACGCTGACCTTCACGGTCACCAATCCGGACTCCATCCCGCTCACCGGGGTCAATTTCACCGACAGCTACCCCGCGAACCTCGCCAACGCGACACCGCTCAACATCGGCGGCACCTGCTCCGGAGTCGCCGTGAGCGGCACGACGGTGGCAGGGGGGGGCGTCTTCAACGTGACCTCCGGCACGGTGCCGGCACTCTCCAGCTGCACCATCACCGTGTCGGTCAGCTCCAGCGTGCTCGGCACCTACAACAACCAGGCCTCCGGGGTCGCGGCGTCTGAAAGCGGAACCGCGGGGAGCGCGTCCAACACGGCCACCCTCAACGTGGTGACCGCACCGGCGATCACCGGCAAGTCGTTCAGCCCGTCGACCATCGCCCAGAACGCGACCAGCACGGTGACCTTCACCCTCAGCAACAGCAACGGCATCCCGGCCAGCAACGTCAACTTCACCGATTCCCTGGTCAACATGACGGTGGCCGGCACGGCGCTCGGCGGGAGCTGCGCCGGCACCACCAGCAGTCCGCCGCTCTTGGTGGGCGCCACCTCCCTGAACCTGACGGTTCCGAGCATCCCGGCAGGGGGCAGCTGCACGGTGACCGTTCCGCTCACGAGCAACGTGGCGGGTGCCAACACCAACCAGACCTCCGGCGCGACCTCCACGGAGAGCCCGGTGGCGGGTGCGGCATCGCCAGTCGCCACCCTCAACGTGCTGCGCCCGCCGCAGCTTGCCAAGAACTTCGCCCCGGGACAGATCTCCGTCGGGGGGACCACGACGCTGACCTTCACCGTAACGAACCTCAATGCGGCGAACGCCCTCACCAACGTCAAGTTCAGCGATCCCCTGAGCAACATGACGCTCGCCTCCAGTAGCTTTTCCAAGACCTGCGCCAACGCCGTCACCTTCTCGCCCGCACTGAGCGTGGGGGGGACCGCCATCAACCCGACCATCGCGACCCTCAACGCCAACGAGAGCTGCACCATCAGCGTGACGGTCAGCTCCGGCACCATCAGCCCCGCCGCCGGGTACCTCAACACGACCTCCGGCGCCACCTCCACCGAGACGGCCATCGCCGGGGCCGGAGCCAGCGGCAGCCTCGACGTGCTGGGGCCGGCCACGGTCGCCAAGGTCTTCAACCCGTCGACGGTGCAAAGCGGCGGCACTTCCACCATCGTCTTCACCCTGACCAATCCGAACAACCTGGCGGTGACGGGGGCTTCCTTCAGCGACAGCTTCCCCGCCGGGATGACCACCACGGCAGCGGCGCAAACCTTCACCGACGGCGGGGCGACCCGCGGCAGCTGCACGGGGACCATACCGAACAACAAGGTGGCGGGCGCCACGACCAGCGTCAGTTTCGCGGGGATAAACATCCCCGCCAACGGCAGCTGCACCGTCTGGGTGGACGTGACCGCCGCCACGGCCGGCAGCTACATCAACAACGTCTCGGGGGTCACCACGAGCCAGGTGCCGAGCGCCGGCCCGGGCGCCAGCGCGACCCTGAGCGTGCTAGCGGCCCCCACGGTCCGCAAGGCTTTCTCGCCCAGCAACATCGTCACCGGGGGAACCTCGACGCTCACCATCACCCTTACCAACCCCAACGCCATCGCCCTGTCAGGGGTCGCCATCTCCGACAGCTATCCCGCCAACATGGTGAACGCCAACACGGCGGTCACCAATACCTGCGGCGGCACGGCGACCGCCTCGCCCAGCACCACGAACCCGGGCACCCTGACCCTGACCGGAGGATCGCTGGCGGCCGGCGCCAGCTGCACCCTGACGGTGACGGTGTCGGCCACGGCCGCCGTCAACACGGCGTTGACCAATACCACCGGCGGCGCCACCTCGACCCAGACCCCGACGCCAGGCCCCACCGGCTCCGACATCCTCAACGTGGCGGTGACCAGCACCCTGGTGCTGACGAAGGCCTTCGACCAGCCGTACATCCAGGCCGGCGCGGCAGGCCTGGACATGATCTTCACCATCACCAACAACTCCGGCAGCAACGCCACCCGTGTCCGCTTCAGCGCGACGGACACCATGCCGACCACCGGCGGCGCGCAGATGGTGCTGAACACCGCCGGCGCAGCCTGCTACCTTTCTGCGGCGTCCCCCGCGGGCGGCTGCACCTCCAACGGCAGTTCGGTGGCGGGACCCCCGGGGACCGGCGCAACGATCACCAATACCCTGGGGTCCACCACCACGCTCAACTTCCAGAACGCCAGCACCGGACTGCAGGTCAACGCCGGCGCCGTCTGCACGGTGGACTGTCCGGTCACCATTCCCAGCGGCACCACGGGCGGCATCTACACGAATACCGCCGCCACCCTGACCAGCACCAGCGGGCAGACCTCCGCCTTCGGAGACACGGCCTCGGTTGTCGCGCTGAAAGCGCCGGGTATCACCAAGGCCTTCGCCCCAACCACCATCGGTTCGGGAGGGGTCTCCACCATCACCTTCACCCTGAGCAACGCAAGCAATGCCATGGCGCTTTCCAACGCCACCTTCACCGACACGCTCAGCAACATGAGCGTCTCCGGCGCGCAGAATGCGGGAGGCACCTGCGGCGGCGCTTCCGGCAACTCCTTCAGCAACGGCCAGACAGGCGCCATCACCCTTACCGGACTGACCCTCCCGGCCGCCGGCAGCTGCACCGTCACCCTCAACGTCACCAGCACGAACATCGGGGCCAATGCCAACAGCACGAGCGGTGTGACGACGGCCCAGACGCCGACCGCGGGGACCGGGGCGACCGCGGTCAACCTGACCGTGGTGGGGACGACCATGGCAAAGGCCTTCTCCCCGGCCTCGGTGCTGACCGGTCAGCCTTCGACCCTTACCTTCACCATCACCAACGGCGCGGGGAATCCGGCCCAGACGGGGCTCGCCTTCACCGAAACCTTGCCGACCACCCCGGGGAACCTGGTGGTCGCGAACCCCGCGAACATCTCCACCACCTGCGGATCGGGAACGGTCACCGGGGGGTCGGGGAGCGGCGTGGTTTCGCTGAGCGGCGGGAGCATGACCTTGGGGCAGACCAGCTGCACGGTGAAGCTGGACGTGGTGGCCGCCACCGCCGGCACCTACACCAACGCCCCCGCAAACGTCACCGGCACCTCAGCCGGGCTCACCTACAGCGGGAGCCCGACCTTGGCCGTCACCAGCAATCCGGTCCTCACCAAGGCCTTCGCCCCGGCCACCATCGGCCTGGGCGGCACCTCCGTGCTGACCTTCAGCATCGCCAACGCCGGGGCCGGGCTCGGATTTACCGACACCTTCCCGACCGGGGTAGTGATCGCGGGAACCCCCGGGGTGACCACCAGCAATTGCGGCGCCCCCACCGTCGTCGCCAACGCGGCGAGCGGGAGCATAACGGTAAGCGGCGCAACTGTCGGGGCTGCCACCTGCACGGTCGCGGTCAACGTCACCGCCGCTTCCGCCGGAATTTATGCGAACACCAACGCGGGGAACATTACCGGGCTCACCGGCTATCTGACGGCCAATACGCTTACCAGTACCCTTACCGCGGTGGGAACCACCCTGACCAAGGGGTTCTCGCCCACCACCCAGCAGCTGACCTCCAGTAGCGTCCTGACGTTCACCATAGCCAACGGGGCCGGGAACCCGGCCCAGAGCGGGTTGGGTTTCACCGATACCCTGCCGGCAGGGCTTGCCATCTACTCGACCGTCGGTCTCAGTAACAGTTGCGGCGGTGCGGTTACCGCAGTCGCGAACACGAACGTGATATCCCTGGCGGGCGGCACACTTGCCGCCGGCACGGCGAGTTGCACCATAAGCGTCAATACGATCGCTGCCTCGGCCGGGGTCTATACCAACAGCAACGCCGCCAATATCTCCGGGGTCACGTCCAACCTGAACAGCTCGGGGGTGAACGCTTCGGTCACCTATCTGGCTCAGGCCGGCATCAGCAAGGCATTTGCGCCTCCTTCGATCACCTCCAACGGACCCTCGACCATCACGTTCTCGCTCACCAACGCCAACTCGATCACCCTGACCGGCGCGACCTTCAGCGATGCCCTGCCGGCCTCGCTGTCGATCAGCGCCAACCAGAACGCCGGCGGCAGCTGCGGGGGCGCAGCCGGAAACTCATTCACCTCGGGACAGACCGGAACGCTCGGCTTCACGAACCTTTCGATTCCCCCCGGCGGCTGCACCGTGACGGTCGCCGTCACCTCGAATGTACCCGGTACCTACAACAACACCACGACCGGGGTCACCACAGCGCAGACCGCGCTCGGCTCTCCCAGCAACACGGCACAGCTGACCGTCATCGCTGCGGCACCGACCATTGCCAAGGCGTTCGGCACGACCCCCATCCAGACGGGGGGGACCTCGACGGTCACCTTTACCCTGGCAAACAGCAACGGTATCAACCTGACCGGCGCCGGGTTCGGCGACACCATGGCCAATATGGCAATCAGCGGCGCCCAGTCGGCAGGCGGTACCTGCACCGGGGCTTCGGGGAACAGTTTCGCCAATGGTCAGACCGTCCTCAGCTTCAGCGGTCTCACCATTCCCTCAAACGGAAGCTGCACGGTATCCGTACTGGTCACCAGCAGCAGCGTCGGCAGCAATGCCAACCAAGCCACGGGTGTCTCCAGCAGCCAGGCGGCGACCGGCTCTGCATCCAATATTGCGAACCTGGTAGTCTATGGAAAACCCACCCTCAGCAAGGCTTTCGGAGCGGCCAACATAGCCTCGGGCGGGGGGACCACCCTGACCCTGACTCTGGGCAACCCCGCGGCCAACCCGGGCGCCATCACGACGGTACAGGTTAACGACAGCTTCCCGGCCGGGCTCACGCTCCAGGACACCACCTTCGTTTTCACGCCGGCTGCCTGCGGAACCGTTACCAAGATTTCGGGGGGATCCTCCGCTGCCGGTGACAACAACATACAGTTCACGGCAGCATCGATCTCGGCGGGAGCAACCTGTCAGGTCGCGGTGGACGTCACGAGTTCGACAGCCGGCCCCATCACCAACACGACGACCGCACCGGCCGCGACCGGTCCGGTCGCCCTCACCGGAACCGCGGCCAGCGCAAACTTGAACGTCTATACGCTGCCGACGGTGACGAAGGTGTTCACCTCGAACAACATTTCCTACGGCGGCACCTCCACCATGACCATTACGGTCACCAATCCGGCGGCGAACCCCGGCAACCTGACCGGCGTCAGCATATCGGACACCTACGGCGGGACCCTGGCGAACTTTGCGGTCGGAGCGGTGGCCTGCAGTGGGGCGGGGAGCGCCACGCTCACCGGCGGGACCGCCCTCGGTACCACGGTCGGCTTCAACGCCGGCACGATCGTACCGGGTGGAACCTGCACCATCACCCAGGTAGTCACTGCAACCAGCAGCACCAACAACAGCACGACGGCACCGACAGCCACCGGGCCGATCAGTCTGACCGGCGTCGCCGCCGGCCCGGTCACTTTGACGGTGACGCCGGTCGTCCCCACCGTATCGAAAGCCTTTGCCGTCCCGAACCTCGCCTCGGGCGGCAACACGAACCTGACGGTGACCATCGGCAACGCCAACGTGGGCGCCATATCGTTGATCAGCGCTTTTACCGACAGCTTCCCGGCAGGGATGACCATCAACACGGCCGGAAATACGGGTACCTGTCCCGGCGTGACGGCAACGGCGGGAGCGGGGAGCTTCAGCATCGGAAACGGGACGGCCATTCCCGCGGGCGGTTGCACGGTCATCGTCAACGTCACGAGTGCCAGCGCCGGCAGTTCCACCAACACCATAGCGATCGGGGCGCTCCAGACGGTAGCAGGAAACAACGCCGTTGCTGCCAGCGCCACCCTGAACATCTACGCGCCTCCCACGGTGGCCAAGGTCTTCACGCCTGCCAGCATCTCCTACGGCGGCACGTCGAGCATGACCATCACGGTGACGAACCCCGCAGCCAACCCTGGGAACCTCACCGGAGTGAGCATCGGCGACACCTATGCCGGCACCCTGGTCAACAACGCGCTCGGTAGCGTTGTCTGCAGCGGCGCCGGGAGCGCCACCCTCACCGGCGGCGCCAATGGCGGTACCACGACCGGCTTCAATGCCGGCACCATCGTTCCCGGCGGCACCTGCACGGTCACGCAGAGCGTGAGCGCCACGGCCACGTTGACCAACAGCACCACGGCACCCACGGCCACCGGGCCGGTGGCGCTGACCGGCACGCTGGCCGGCCCGGTCACCCTGACGGTGGTGCCGATCGCGCCCACGGTTACCAAATCCTTCGCGGCTGGCAGCATAGCGAGCGGGGGGAACACGAACCTTACGGTGACCATCGGGAACAGCAACGCCGGCGCCATAACCCTCTCCACCCTCTTCACCGACAGCTTCCCGGGTGGCATGACCATCAACACGGCCGGCAACAGCGGCACCTGCACCGGGGTCACCGCAACTGCCGCGGCAGGCAGTTTCACCATCGCTAGCGGCACCTCCATCCCCGCTGGCGGCTGCACGGTGATCGTCAATGTGAAGAGCAGCACGGCCGGAGCCGCGGTGAACACGATAGCCGCGGGAGCGCTGCAGACCACGGCAGGCAACAACGCGGCCCTGGCCAGCGCGACCCTGAACGTCTACGCGCCGCCCACGGTCACCAAGGTGTTCACGCCGGCGAGCATCTCGTACGGCGGTACCTCCAGCATGACCATCACGGTGACGAACCCCGCAGCCAACCCCGGGAACCTCACCGGAGTGAGCATCGGCGACACCTATGCCGGCACCCTGATCAACAACGCGCTCGGCAGCGTTGTCTGCTCCGGCGCCGGTAGCGCGACACTATCCGGCGGCGCCAACGGCGGCACCACAGTCGGCTTCAACGCGGGCACCATCGTCCCCGGCGGCACCTGCACGGTCACGCAGAGCGTGAGTGCCACGGCCACGTTGACCAACAGCACCACGGCACCCACGGCCACCGGCCCGGTGGCGCTGACCGGCACGCTGGCCGGCCCGGTCACCCTGACGGTGGTGCCGATCGCGCCCACGGTTACCAAATCCTTCGCGGCTGGCAGCATAGCGAGTGGGGGGAACACGAACCTGACGGTGACCATCGGGAACAGCAACGCCGGCGCCATAACGCTCTCCAGTCTCTTCACCGACAGCTTCCCGGGTGGCATGACCATCAACACGGCCGGCAACAGCGGCACCTGCACCGGCGTCACCGCGACTGCCGCGGCAGGCAGCTTCACCATCGCTAGCGGCACCTCCATCCCCGCTGGCGGCTGCACGGTGATCGTCAATGTGAAGAGCAGCACGGCCGGAGCCGCGGTGAACACGATAGCCGCGGGAGCGCTGCAGACCACGGCAGGCAACAACGCGGCCCTGGCCAGCGCCACCCTGAACATCTACGCGCCTCCCACGGTGGCCAAGCTCTTCACGCCTGCCAGCATCTCCTACGGCGGCACCTCCAGCATGACCATCACGGTGACCAACCCCGCCGCCAACCCCGGGAGCCTCACCGGTGTGAGCGTCGGCGACACCTACGCCGGCACCCTGGTCAACAACGCGCTCGGCAGCGTGGTCTGCTCCGGCGCCGGGAGCGCGACTTTGACAGGCGGCGCCAATGGCGGTACCACGACCGGCTTCAACGCGGGCACCATCGTCGCCGGCGGCACCTGCACGGTCACCCAGAGCGTGAGCGCCACTGCCACGTTGACCAACAGCACCACGGCACCCACGGCCACCGGCCCGGTGGCGCTGACCGGCACGCTGGCCGGTCCGGTGACCCTGACGGTGGTGCCTGTAACTCCGACGGTTACCAAATCCTTCGCGGCTGGCAGCATAGCGAGCGGGGGGAACACGAACCTGACGGTGACCATCGGGAACAGCAACGCCGGCGCCATAACGCTCTCCAGTCTCTTCACCGACAGCTTCCCGGGTGGCATGACCATCAATACGGCCGGCAACAGCGGCAGCTGCACCGGCGTCACCGCGACTGCCGCGGCAGGCAGCTTCACCATCGCTAGCGGCACCTCCATCCCCGCTGGCGGCTGCACGGTGATCGTCAATGTGAAGAGCAGCACGGCCGGAGCCGCGGTGAACACGATAGCCGCGGGAGCGCTGCAGACCACGGCAGGCAACAACGCGGTCCTGGCCAGCGCGACCCTGAACGTCTACGCGCCGCCCACGGTCACCAAGGTGTTCACGCCGGCGAGCATATCGTACGGCGGCACCTCCAGCATGACCATCACGGTGACCAACCCCGCCGCCAACCCCGGGAGCCTGACGGGGGTCGTCATCGGAGACACCTACACCGGCACCCTCGTCAACAACGCGCTCGGCAGCGTGGTCTGCTCCGGCGCCGGGAGCGCGACGTTAACCGGCGGCGCCAACGGCGGCACCACGGTCGGCTTCAACGCGGGCAGCATCGTTCCCGGCGGCACCTGCACGGTCACGCAGAGCGTGAGCGCCACTGCCACGTTGACCAACAGCACCACGGCACCCACGGCCACTGGCCCGGTGGCGCTGACCGGCACGCTGGCCGGTCCGGTCACCCTGACGGTGGTGCCGATCGCGCCCACGGTTACCAAATCCTTCGCGGCTGGCAGTATCGCCAGCGGCGGCAACACGAACCTGACGGTGACCATCGGGAACAGCAACGCCGGCGCCATAACGCTCTCCAGCCTCTTCACCGACAGCTTCCCGGGTGGCATGACCATCAACACGGCCGGCAACAGCGGCACCTGCACCGGGGTCACCGCAACTGCGGCGGCAGGCAGCTTCACCATCGCTAGCGGCACCTCCATCCCCGCTGGCGGCTGCACCGTGATCGTGAATGTGACCAGTTCGACTGTCGGCGCAGCCAGCAACACCATAGCCGCCGGCGCACTGCAGACCTCGGCAGGGAACAACGCCGCACTCGCCAGTGCGACCGTCAACGTCTATGCGCCGCCAACCGTCACCAAGAGTTTCGGCGTAGCCAGCATCCCGGTCGGCGGGTCGACTACTCTCACCTTGACGGTCGGCAACCCGGCAGCGAACGTTGCCGCCCTCACCGGCGTGCAGCTTGATGACATCTTCCCTGCAGGGCTCAAGCTGCAAAACGCCAGCTTCGCCTTCACTCCTGGCTCCTGCGGCACCGTCACCCAGACCACCGGTGCCGCCTCCGCGGCAGGGGACGGCAATATACGCTTCTCAGACGCGTCCCTCGCTCCGGGGACGACCTGCCAGGTCGTGGCGAACGTCACCTTCTCCAGCGTCGGCAGCGTCACCAATACGACCAACACGCCCACGGCTACCGGTCCGGCGGCATTAACCGGCTCCAGCGCAAATGCGTCCCTGACGGTGTACGCGCTTCCGCTGCTCTCCATTCTCAAGTCGGCCGACCGAGCCAACGCCAACCCGGGCCAGGTGGTCACCTACACGGTGCAGATCATAAACACCGGAGCCGGCGTCGGGACCAGCGTCGTACTCACCGATGCGATGAGCCCCTACGGATCCTTCTTCCTCGGAGCAGGCGCGCCCTTCAGCTTCACCGACAGCTCCCCGGCATCCGGACTATCGATGGGGGTACCGCAGTACTCCAGTGACAACGGGGCCACATGGGTGTACTCTCCGGTCTCTGGAGGCGGCGGCGCTCCCTCGGGTTATGACGGCAACGTCAGCAACTGGCGGATACCGATGTCCGGCAGCATCAGGGCGAACGGCAGCTTCACCCTCAATTACCAGGTTAAGGTGAAGTGATGAGCCGGCCCCGACCTCTCCACTTGGTAGCCAGCCGTCCAAAAGGCAATGGCTCCAGCTGCTTGTGCAGAATCGGCTTTCCGGGTCCAAGGCAAGAATGCCTCTCCGAAGTTTCTATTGATTGCGTGCCGATAGATCGATTATCATACGCGATTAGCATGCAGTTCCAAGGTACGCGGGGCGTGCGGCCGACCGCACCAAGCAGGTGCACTGTCCTGGGAGGGACACGATGTTTTTTTGCAGCAAGGGGGGAAAGAGAGCAGGGAAATCTCCCCGCAGCGCTTCGAGCCTGACGGGACGCGCGCCGGTCTGGCTGTTCTCGCTGCTGCTCTGGCTCGCGTTCGTCGGCAGCGCGCAGGCCTACATCATCATCAACGCCCCGATGACCAACACCAACTCCACCGGCTGGGTCCTCGGCGGCAATCCCACCTCCGCCTACCTGACCGGGACCGGCGGAGCCGCCCCCACCTACGACCCGTCCGGCCAGGGGTGGCTGCGGCTTACCAACACCGCAACCAACCAAACCGGCTTCGCGTACAATACGACCTCCTTCGACCTGAGCTCCGGGGTCCTGATCCAGTTCGACTATGCCAGCTGGGGCGGATCGAACCCCGGCGCCGACGGCACCAGCGTCTTCCTGTTCGACTCGAACGTTTCGGCCTTCAACATCGGCGCCTTCGGCGGCTCGCTGGGATATGCCCAGAAAATGGCTGACAACGCGGTGTGCAACGGCGGCATCAGCGTCTCTCCGGCCGTCCCCGGGATCAGCGGCGGCTACGTCGGGATCGGCCTCGACGAGTACGGCAACTACGCCGCCTGCACCGAGGGGCGCTACCAGGGGTGGAACGCGAACTCATCGGCACTGGACGGGAACACGGTTACCATCCGCGGCCCGGTTGCCGGGTTCGGCGGAGGGGCGATCGGATCGACCCTGGGCGCCTCATCGTACCCCTGGGTGTACACCTCCGGCTCCACGACGGCCAACGGCGGGCTCTATACCAACGGCGGCGCCTCGCGGCCGGGACAGACCGGAACGGGATACCGCAAGGTGATCATCCAGATCACCCCGGCCCCGAACCCGCTCATCAGCGTCTGGATCCAGTTCGGGTACAACACCATCCCGGTGCAGGTCGTCAGCAGCCAGGCGCTCCCGGCGATCTCCGCCTCGCAGACGCTGATGGTCGGGTTCGGGGCCTCCACCGGCGGTTACGACAACTACCACGACATCCGCAACCTGATGATCACCACGCTGGGCGAGAACACCTCCGTCGACCTCGGCATCACCAAGACGGCAGTCGCCCAGGGCACCTCGACCCAGATCACCAGCGTCGGCGCCGGAGCTCCCTTCCAGTATCTCCTCACCGCCGCCAACTTCGGCCCCAACGACATCTTCGCCTCCGGAGTCGGCGTCACCGACAGCTTCCCGGCGAGCATCAGCGCCGGGACCTGGACCTGCTCGGTGGTGAGCGCAGGGACCACGGGGAACGGGACCACCTCCTGCCCGACCCCCGCGAGCGGGACTGTCAGCGGGAACACGCTCAGCACGGCCGTGAACCTGTCCAAGGGGGGATCGGTCGCCTTCACCGTGAACGCGACGGTCCCGTCGGTCCCGGCCGGCAACTCCGTGTCGAACACGGCGAGCCTGACGATACCCGGCGCGGTCACCGACTACTACTCCGGCGACGACAGCACCACCTCGACTCTCGCCGTGTACCTCCCGCTCACGGTGAGCAAAACCTTCAGCCCGACCACGGCGACCGGCACCGGCACCCATCCGACCATGACCGTGACGCTCAGCAACCCGAACGCCTTCCCCGTCAGCGGGGTCGCCTTCAGCGACGGCTATCCGGGCGGGCTTACCAACAATACCGCAGCCGCCAACGGGACTCCGTCCTGCGGGGGAACCGTCACCGGGACCGCCGGCAGCGGCACCCTTACGCTCACCGGCGGCTCCATCGCGGCCAACAGCAGCTGCACCATCACCGGGACGGTGAAGGGGACCACGGTCGGCACGGCCTACACCAACACGATCCCCGCCGGCGCCGTTACCACGACGACGCAGAACATCCCGAACATAGCGGCGGCGTCCGCCACCTTCGACATCCTGAGCGCGCTGGCCGCGCCGACCCAGGCCTTCTCCCCGGCATCCATCGGCGTGAACGGCACCTCGCAGCTGACCATCACGATTCCCAACTCCAACGCGCTCCCGATCACCGGCGCAGCCTTCACCGACACGCTGCCGGCAAACCTGGTGACCTCCGGAGCAGCCACCACGACCTGCACCGGGGGAACCCTCACCACGGCAAGCGGCAGCATATCTCTTTCCGGCGCCAACATAACCGCGCTGGTGGGGTGCACGGTGACCGTCAACGTCACCAGTTCCGCCGGCAACGTAAGCTACAGCAATCCCGGCATCGCGCTGACCACGACCAACGACGGCAACGCCACCGGAGCGGCTGCGCTCCTGACGGTACTGAAACTGCCGACCGTCGCCAAGACTTTCGCGGCGCCCTCCATAGTCTCCGGCGGCACCACGGCCACGACGGTGACGCTGAGCAACCCGAACACGATAGCGACGGTCACCGGCGCCGGATTCACGGACAATTTCCCCGCCAACCTGCTCACTTCCGGGACGGCGACCGCGACGGGGTGCGGCGCCGGCGCCGTGGCGACGGCGTCCAACAACGGCACCGCGAACGGCGTCCTGACGCTCACCGGGGCCACCCTCAGCAACGGCACCAACTGCGTGGTCAGCGTCGCGGCGACCGGCTCCACGCCCGGAAGCTACACCAACTCGACCGGCCCGGTGACGACGAACAACGCGGGCACTGGCGCCTCGGCATCCTCCGGCACCCTGGTCGTCATGGCTCCTCCGACCCTCACCAAGTCGTTTGCGCCAAATTCGATAACCATCGGGGGAACGACGACGCTCAGCGTCACCTTGACCAACCCGAACCCGATCGCCATCAGCGGCGTGCAGTTCACCGACAGCTACCCGAGCGGCATGACAAACATCACCGTCGGGGCGACCTCCCAGTGCGGCGGGACGGCGACGGCGGCCAACGGGGCGACGCCGTCGCTGGCCTTCAGCGGCGGCACGGTAGCCGCGAACAGCTCCTGCACGGTAACCGAGAACGTCACCATCAACGCCGCTTCGACCTATGCCAACACGATAGCCGCCGGCGGCCTGACGACAACCAATTCCGGGGCGAACCTGGTGGCCGCGACGGCGAACCTGAACGGACCGCAGCCGCCGACCGTCACCAAGAGCTTCGCGCCGTCATCGGTCATCGCGGGCAGCAGCTCCACCATGACGATCAGCATCGCGAACCCCAACGCCTTCAACCTGACCGGTGCCGCCTTCAGCGACCCGTACCCGGGCGGGCTGGTCAACACGACGGCGGGGGCCTTCAGCGCCGCCAGCATCGCCGCAGGGTGCGCCGGGACGGTTACGGCTGCGGTCGGGGCGGGCTCCGCCGCGCTATCCGGCGGAACGATTCCCGCCGGCACTACCTGCACCATGACGGTCGGCGTCACCGGCACGACAACCGGCGGGACGCTGACCAACACGATGAGCACCGTCACCACGACCCAGGCCCCGGCCAGCTCCGCGGCATCCGGCAGCATCTTCGTCATCCTTCCGCCGGCGGTGGCAAAAAGCTTCTCGCCCAGTACGGTGGTGGTCAATGTCCCGTCAACCATGACGATCACCCTGAGCAACCCGGCGACCAACAGTGCCGCCATCACCGGCGTGACCTTCACGGACAGCTACCCGACCAGCGCGGGGGGCGGGACGCTGGTAAACGCCTCGGCGACCTCGGCGTTCGACGCCAGCAGCAGCCCCGGCTGCAGCGGGACCATCACGGGAGCGCTCGGCTCCGGCTCGCTGGCACTCTCCGGCGGGAGCATCCCGGTCGGGGGGAGCTGCGTCATCAAGATCAACGTCACCAGCGCCACTGCCGGGACCTACAACAACTCGACCGGTGCGGTGGCGACGGGCAACTCCGGAAGCGGCTCCGCGGGGGCCGCGACGCTGACCACGACGCTCCAGGCGGCGCCGACCGTCACCAAGGCGTTCGCGCCGGCGACGGTGCCGATCGGCGGCAGTTCGACGCTCACCATAAGCCTGACCAACCCCTCGGCAAACGCGCTGGCGATAACCGGCGTGAACTTCAGCGACCTCTATCCGACGGTCGGCGCCAGCGGGAAGCTGGTCAACACGACGACGGGCGCCTTCACCGGCGCGAGCGTCAGCGCCGGCTGCGGCGGGACCGTCACCGGGGCGATCGGGTCGAGCTCCCTGGCGCTATCCGGCGGGACGATTCCCGCCAACACCACCTGCTCGATCACGGTCAACCTCACCAGCTCCACGGCCGGGACCTACAACAACACGACCGGGTCGGTGGCCAGCAGCAATGCCGCGACCTCGGCGGGGGGCTCCGCGTCGCTCGGCGTGCTGGCGCAGCCGACGGTCACCGACAGCTTCAGCCCGTCTACGGTGCCGATCACGACCCCCTCGACCCTCACCATCGCCATCAGCAACCCCAACGCGAGCGACATCACCGGAGCCTCCTTCACCGACAGCTACACGCTGGTCTCCGGCGTCGGCTCCCTGGTCAACTCGAGCGTCCCGAACGCCCAATTCATCAACCAGACGACCGGCACCAGCTGCAGCGGGACCCTCACCGCGACGGCCGGGGCATCGTCCCTGACCTTGTCGCTCGGGGTGATACCGGCCAACACGACCTGCACCATCACCGTCAGTGTCAACAGCACCGGGAATACCGGCAACGCGATCGGGACCTACCAGAACTCGGTCGTCGTGGCGTCGACGAACGCCCCGAGCAGCGCGGTGCAGAGCGCGCAATTGGTGACCACCGTGCTGGCGGCTCCAAGCATAGCGAAGAGCTTCAACCCGACCTCCGTCCCCGCCGACGGCGCGGCGCACAGCTCGGTATTGACCATAACCCTGACCAACCCGCCGGCGAACACCGGCGCGATCACCGGCGTCACCGGGAGCGGCGGCTCCGGCCTGATCGACAGCTTCCCCGCCGGGATGACGACCGCTCCCTCCGCGACACTGGCGAACTCCTGCGGTGGTACCGGGACGCTCGCCTCGGGGTCGATCTCGCTGACCGGCGGGACCATCCCCGCCAATGGGAGCTGTACCCTGTCGACAACCGTGCAGGTGACGACGTCGACCGCCGGGAAACAGTACAACAACACGACCAATTCCGTGACGACATCCGACGCGACGCCGTCGGCCGCGACTTCCAATACCGCGACGCTGACGGCCGCCGCCCTCACCGCGCCGGCAGTCACCAAATCCTTTGCCCAGAGCCAGGTCGGCGTCGGCCTGTCCACGGTCATGACCGTCTCGCTCAGCAACCCGGCGTCCAACACGGGGCCGATCACCGGCGTGAACTTCTCCGACAGCTATCCGACCAACGGCGGCAGCGGGACCCTGGTCAACGCCTCCTCCACGGCGGCCTTCGACGCCAGCAGCAGCGCCGGCTGCAGCGGGACCGTGGCGGGGAGCAACGGGGGGAGCTCCCTGACGCTGACCGGCGGGAGCATACCGGTGGGCGGCACCTGCGTCATCAAGATCAGCGTCGCGAGTGCAACTCCCGGGGCCTACAACAACAGCCTCACGGTGAACAGCTCCAACGCCGGCAGCGTGTCGACCTCCGCGACGCTTAACGTGCTGCAGCCGCTGAGCAGCGTGACCAAGTCGTTCTCCCAGAATATCCTTGCCGGTGGGCAGTCGGTCCTTACCGTCACGCTGGCCAACCTGAACAACGCCATCGCCGTCACCGGCGTCGGGTTCACCGACAGCTATCCGGCCAATCTGTATAACAGCGCGGCGCTGAACGCGGCCACCACCTGCACCGGCGGGTCTGCGGCGGCGGCAAACGGCGCCGGCAACGGCACCCTGACACTTTCCGGCGCGACCATCCCGGGGGGCGGCAGCTGCACGGTGACCGTCACCGTGACGAGCTCCGTCCTGGGGAGCTACACCAACACCATCGCCACCATCAACACCGCCAACGCCGGGACCGTCACCGGTGTCTCGGGGACCCTCGCCGTCCTGATGGCTGCCCCGACGGTGACCAAATCGTTCGCGACCAGCCCGGTCTATGCGAACAGTTCCAGCAATCTCGCCATCACCCTGGTGAACGCCGGCGGCAGCGCCATCACCGGGGTCAGCTTCACCGACCTCTTCCCGACGGTGCCGGGGTCACTGGTGGTCGCCGCGGCGCCCAACCATTTTCTGAACAGCTGCGGCGGAACGGTCACCACGGCAGGGGGGGGCTCCATCGCGCCGGGAGTCAACTCCCTTCTCCTGACGGGGGGCACCATCCCGGCCAACGGCAGCTGCACGGTACAGGTGGACGTGGTGAGCGCCACGGTGGGAAGCTACACCAACACGACGAGCCAGGTCACCAGCGCTAACGCGTTCAGCGCCGGACCGGCCTCAGCCGGGCTGAGCGTCTACTACCCGCCCTATATAACGGTCGTCAAGACGACGAACAAGACCTCCGGCAACCCCGGCGACGTGATTACCTACACAGTCAAGGTGTCCAACACCGGGGCGGGAGTCACCGCCAGCAACTCGGTCGTCCTCACCGATTCCAGCAGCCCCTACCTCGCCTGGGGAGTAAACAGCCTCAAGTTCGCCGACGGCACTCCCGCGTCTGGACTCACCCTCGGCACGCCCCAATATTCCAACAACGGCGGCACCAGTTGGGGGTATACGCCGGTCGGGGCATTCGACGCCGCCGTCACCAACTGGAGGGTGACCATGAGCGGAGCGATGAACGGCGGCGGGGCGAATTTCACCATCACCTACACGGGGCAAATCAAGTAAGGGGAGGGATACAGGGTCGGGGAGGAAAAAATGCCGTGCTGCGGTCCATGCCTGTGCATTCTGCTTGCAATCGTCCGCAAAAGTTGCTATATATCTCCATCTGACTGGCCCGTCAGTTTTTACACCTCGGAATGTAGCGCAGCCTGGTAGCGCACCTGCTTCGGGAGCAGGGGGCCGGAGGTTCGAATCCTCTCATTCCGACCATACTAGAGAAGGCCCCTGACCAAAATCAGGGGCCTTTTTTCGTGGTGCTCCGGTCCCGGTCCGCTCCACGCAAAACTTTCCTTTCGCTAGCTCGTCTTTTTTACATCCACCGCCGTCATCACCTCCCGACCGACCGTCCCGCCTCCGCCAGCGTCCAAGGGCAACATCGGTCAGTCCCGGACAATGCTTCCCTCGGTCCGCTCTCTCCGGTCTCTCCGGTCCTTGTCCGGCATCACTCCTTTCGGTTCCGGACGAAACTCCTTGAAAGACTTCTCTTGCAGTTACCCTCTCCCCCCTGAGTTGTGGCTTACTCAAAGAGAACTATATAAAAAATATATTTATTAGTCATGGCTTATGTGCTATAGAGATAAGGCCCTTCCTTAGGGTACTGCGTACATCACGGCTATTGAGAGCAGTTAGGTGAACAAAGGGGGAGGGTGTCAAATGAAATGCCTTATGAGATTGGTCCTACTGAACGTGTGCATCGCTGCAACACTCACTGGATGTGCCACCCCAAAACAATGGAGCGCAATCAGTGGTAGCCGAGCTGACGGAGTCGTCAAACTAGCCTTTAATTATGGTGCGTTTGAGAAGCCTGAGTTGCAGGATGGACAAGGGACTCAACTCGCAGCCCAACGATGCCGTGCTTGGGGATACACCGGAGCCGAGGCGTTTGGTGGAGTGATGCAACAATGCATTGCAACAAATCAGTATGGATGCATTGCATGGCGAGTCTCTGCTGATTTTCAGTGCACTGGGAGATGAATTCTTGGTGGCAACTCTGAGCATCTGATCTGAGAGGCATCACATGAGCTAGCTCAGCCATTCGGTCAATCCGGTGTGCTCTCGCAGCTACTTTTTCTGTTTGTACCGAGGAGCAATGCATGAAGGTTACTACTAAGGTCGCATCGGCAATTTTCTCACGCGTTTTCAGCGTTTCAAAGGAGGTAATGGAAAAAGCAGGTCCTCAGTTAAATGCAATGGTGAGTAGTGTGCTCACTATCAGCAAGGGAAAGGTCAAGGAGTTCATCGCTGCGCTGCCGATTATGATTTTATTCGTGCGCGAACTATTACGTCAGCGTAAACAAGCACAAGCTCAGAAGCAGCTTATCATCATTGGTGCTGCAGCTGCCCTTGCCGCACTCGGCTCTGTTGTACTTGGTGTAGTGTTAAGCAGCCTACCTTTTCAGCTCCTACTGTTGTTCACCCACCCTTTTCTGGGTCTTCCTCTTCTTGCATCGGAGTCATTCGTTATCGCAGCAGTCATAACAGCATTAGTCTGGCTAATTATCTATGTACTCAACCATAGCTTGGCTGATGACCCTGCGTACCAAAAAATCCGAGATGAGTTCCTGCCGCCAAGTACCCGTTCTATTCTTGACGAGATGCAAGTAGAGATTGAAAGTGGCCAGGCGGATCTTGGCATTCTGACGGATATTGTAGGAACTTACATGAAAGAAAAAGGGACCGAGGCTGACGCTGAAAAGCTTGATGGTGTTCTTAAACGCCTTGAGGACCGCACGAAAGGAAACCTACGCATACTCTTGGACAAGATCCACTAACCGGTCAGACATATTGTGACTGGCCTAGTGAGGTATCCAACCGCTGTGTGCCCCATTACATCCCCCCCTGCCCTCAGTCAAGGGCAGGGGGGGGGGACTTGCTCACGCGGCGGCTCTGTCCAGCATTGTGGCGACACCGGCTGTCGCCTTCTTGAGCCCATCATCAGAAAGGTGAGCGTAGCGCTGGGTCATGGCGATGTCCTGGTGGCCGAGCAGCTTCTGCACATCGAACAGGCTCGCCCCACCCCTGACAGCCATGCTCGCGAAGGTGTGCCGCAGGTCATGAATGCGGAAGTTCTCGACCCCCGCACCCTGACATGCCTTGTCGAAAGGGTTACGCAGGTCGAATAGGTGCCCCTTCTTTGTTCCCTGCCGCGAGGGAAAGACGTACTCACTCGCAGCTGTCCGCACCTCCTTGCCCCTGTTCGTGTGCAGTTCCTCGACTACCTCCTTCGCCCAAGCGTTCAGGTGCACCATCCGCGACCGTCCGTTCTTCGTGTCCAGCAGGGAGATGCAGTCCTCGTCGAGCCGCACCTCGTTCCACTTCAGCGTCATGATCTCGCCCCGCCTGCACCCAGTGAACAGCAGCAAACGGATCGCCGCCACCGACAGCCCGTCCTCTTCCTCGTCCAGCGCCGCCAGGAAGCGGGGGAGTTCGTCTTTGCTCAGGTAGCGTTCCCGCTGGGGCGGCTCTTTGAACTTTTCCTGGCTGGTCGCCGGGTTCTTCTCCAGCAACTCCCACTTCACGGCAAGGTTCAGCATCCTCTTCAGTGTCGAGAGCAGGTGGTTCGCCGTGGTCGCGCTGGTTCGCGTCCTCTCCTTGGAGCAGAGAGAGGCCACGTCTCGGGGCGTGATGCTTGAGAGCCGCTGCTTTCCGAGGACTGGGTTCAGCAGCTTCTCCACTTTCCAGACGTCATCGTCCCATGTCTTCTTGTGCTGCTTTGCGTGCGGCAGGTAGTGCTGGGTGGCGAACTCGGCAAAGGTCAGGTCGTTCCTTGCCTTCCCCCTCTCCTCAGACGGGTCCTTGTCTCGCGATAGTAAGACCTTGTGCTCTCCTACCCGCTGTCTAGCCTCCTGGAGCGAAATGGCAGGGAACTCGCCGATGCTCTGGCACTTCTTGCGACCGAAATAGCGGTATCGGTGCTGGAAAAATCGTCTCCCGTTCTTGCTCACCCTCAAGTGCAGGCCAGTGCACTCAGCGTCAGCGTACTCGGCCTCACGGGAAGGGCTCGCCGGGTCGTGCGCCGGTAGCCCCTCAATGCCCCTCTTGGTGAAGGGGAACTTCCTACTCTGCTGTGGATGGTATCCTGCCATTTTCTTCTCCTTTCCCCGTGATCCTTTTTTGGGATGCTTGGGGGCGGCACTGCCCCCCAAGATCGTTTCTCTTCCCTGCGTTTTGCCTCGTGCTGGCGGTCTCCGGTGAACTGCGTGGGCTTTGATAGCAGGTGCGCTACGCCCAGAGACCATCGCCCGACAATAGTCTGTTCACCGAGTCGGGCCGGCGCTGGTCCCCCGCTGGTCCCGGCAGCAAAAATGGGCATACTTTCGCTGCCCGCTCCCGGCTTCTCGGTCACCCCTCAGGGGATGCCTCCTCCCCCTCGACGTCCAGAACCGTGAGCAAGCGGTCATCCACCCAATCCTCGTCCGGCACCACCAGCAGGAACTTTCCAAGTGGGGCCAGAAGAGCCTCGAAAACCCGTCGCCCTCCCTCGCGCACGAACCGGACATAGGCGAAGGGAGCCTGGTAGTGGTCGTCCAGGTAGGTGAGCAGGCCGAACCTCCCCCCCATGGGGAAATCGCGTCTGACGTCGTCTCCGCGCTCCACAGCGACAACAGAGACCCCCTTGCCGCGCATCTCCACAGCACGGCGCAGGGCGATCTCAGGCACTCGGCCCCTCAGCGACTCGTCCATATCCTTCCCAGTCAGGATCACCATGGCCAGTCCCACCCTTTCAGCTCGTCGTGTATCGCCCCTATCACCTCACAAGCCACCGATGCCACCTGTATCACGGTCACCGTCGTCGTAATCGGACCGGGAAGCATGGGCATGATCCTCTCCAGGTCCTTGGCAAGCTTCTGTGTCGTTTCGATCATGCGTCCTCTCCTCCGTTGGTTTGATGGTCTGATTCGGCCTCGCTGGGTACAGTCCCGCTCTGTTTCGTCAGCGCACGGCGGAACTCGGTACCGATCCAAGGTTCGTTCGGTACGAAGATGCTTGGGCCTCCCTCGTCGCCCGTCACGAGGTACAGTTCGAACACCATGCCGTCTTCGGAGAGTTCCACGTACTCGAAGCACCTTTCCTCGAAGTCGGTCAGGTCAACAGGCTCCCCCCCTTCGTACAGGGCAATCGCCTTGGGGTCGTCGCCCACATCCAGGAGAAGGAAGTCTCCCCCGCAGTCGGCCACAATGTCGCACTCCAGCCCATCACATGTCGCGTGCGTTGCCGCGATCCTTTCCATCATCGTTCGCTTGAACCGCGAGTCCGGCAGGCGAAACACTTCCTTCTCGTCACGAAATCTCTTCACGTCTGCTCTCCTTTTGTTTGTCGTACGATTCCCTCGCCACCGCCAAGTTCTCCGGCGCAGATTTCCCGCGAGGGTTAGGTTCTTTGGTGGCTCTAACCAAAGGACTAATATGCGGTCGAAGTTCCTTTCGTTACGGTAGGGAAGGAAAAGGAGTGGCGTTCTGTGCGGGTCTCCGAGAGTGCTGGGTCTTCCCGGCTTGCGCGGTTTGCAGTACTCACGCGGAGAACAGCACATTGGTATCCGCCTTTGGCGGTCGATCCAGAATCAGTCGCGGGGAGGGGGAAACATGGGCTTCAGAGTGGAGAAAAAGAGCAGACCCGAGAATCAGGCAATGGGAGCAGTGGCAGAGACAGGCGGCGACAAAGTGCGGATCAGTTTCAACATGTCGAAGCACATTCACAAGAGGCTCAAGCTTGAGGCTGTTCGCCAGGGCCGCACCATCGTGGGGATGCTTGAAGGCTTCGTGACGGAGCACACGCCAACCGTGTGAGGCATGACTTTCTGGAAGCAGCATTGTGATGGGGAGAGAGGAGCAGGGGCAAGCCTTCTTGGCTTGCCCCGTTTTCTCGCTGTGGCATCCAGAGATGTGCCACGCTGGCGAGTGGCACAATGCCGTCGGTCGGATCGTCCTGAGAGGCTCTGTGTCGAGTTTTTTGGCACCGGGTTCCCATCGGGCGGGATCTTCCCCCCAAACGCGGGAGAAGTACCTGTCAGCCTGCGAGAGAGGGCGTTCGAGAGGCACAGCGCGGCTGGCAGGAGTGGCGGAGCGGGAACGGGAGGTTTCGGGTGGGCGGCGAGCGGCGTTCTTTTTTGATGACCCACCCCCCCTTTAGGGGGGGGTCTAGGGGTGTAGGGGGGAGAGGGAAAACGTATCACCAAAGCGCCCAAACCGCCCAAGTGACAAACAAGCACCACGGACACGCCGGAGAGGGATGGCTCGGAGAGGCGGAACTGGGGGAGTGTCGGAAAAGCGAGTCCATTCTTGCCCTCCTTCCCCGCAAGTCCATACCTGTGCAAAGCCCTTTCGAGGTGCCCTCTTGGTAAGATACTCAGGGAACCAGGCAGAATCCGTGGCCCCCTCTAGGAGGCGCTCATCGCGCTTTTTCGACCCCGCCTTGCCCATCACCGGCATCTCTCCCAGAAACTTCGGAGAAGTGGCGTGAGCGTGCAAGACGGCGTGCTCGGAGGTAGGCGGGGGGCGGACTGGAGCAGCAGGCATCATTCGGGGCGGTTCGGGCGGTTTCGGGTGGGAGGTGAGCGGCGTGTTCTTTTTTGATGACCCACCCCCCCTTTAGGGGGGGGCTAGGGGTGTAGGGGGAAGAGGGAAAACGTATCACCAAAGCGCCCAAACCGCCCAAGAAGCACTCTCAGCCCAGAGCGCTGGCGGAACACGATGGCGATGGTCCCCAGGCCGCGTTCTCGGCATGCTCTCGCACGTTTCAAGGTGAGGCGTGAGCCATCTAGCAAAGTCGCTGAGCGGGCCTCTCAGGTGCCTAGTTCGGAACCGTACAGGAAGCTACTTTTGCCCCTTCTCCTTGAGCTTGATCCCATGGTAGAGCCGACGACCCGACTCTTCGTGCTTGATCCCTTCTTTCTTCGACAGAAGCCGACCGAACTTATGGGCTGTGACATCTTCGCCGTGCCAAGACAAGAAGTCAGCAAGGAGTTCCGATGGACCGGCAGACAAACCCTTTCCGCGTTCGCAGCGTTCCTCCATCCACTCGCCAAGCTGTTCGTCCAACGCTTTCGATGCCTTCACTGTTTGGGTTCTGACTTTTGGGTTGGCCCCCTTGTAATTGAGCCACCGGGAGCACTCGGGGTTCGAAGGGTCGTAGGGAATAGGTACGTGCTTGGTCAGCAGATCCTCCCTGCGTCCAGGCCGAAGCGATCCTGTGCCAGGGTCGAAGACACCGTTGGAGAACGCCACCAAGTCCCCACGATCAAGATCTTCTTCGCGGATAGTAACTTCGGGAGCGGCTATCTCCAGCATCCTTCCCAGACCTTCTGGATTCTCTGACTTGCGGCTGTGAGCAAACAAGGCTTTTCTGCGAACCGGGTCGGCTTCCGCCATTGCTTCGTCCCGCAGCGACTTGATTGTGCCCCTTGCCATTCGGAAAAGCGCACGCATGTTTGCCTTCCACCAGTGATCCGCCCAAACAAGCCAGCGGTCTTTTTCCTCTATGTATCGGACGCTGGCACCGCACCGGGCGACAAAGCGTTCGGCGTTTCCCAAGTCGGAGATAGCTGATGGGGGAAAGTATTGCCATGCGCTGTCAAGGCAACGGATAGCCTCGTCCTGTTCGAGTGGTGGTTCGCAGTTGCCCGCTGCCGTCTTGATGATGACCAGGGCCTCGTCGTACTCCCACTCTTCTTGCCGTAGCTTGCAGGCGAACCGGAAAATAGTGTCATTCCTTGCGCCTTCCTGCACACCGCGAAGGGCATCTGTGTAAGTGAACCTTTCCTCTTGGGCGGCAAGTGATGCCCCTTTGCCCTTCTTAACCGTTGATGTTATCAAGGTCAAAAGCCAGTCCGGCATCTCGGCGGGGAGCAAGCTATTCTGCCAATGGTATGCCTTACCGCCGACAAGGGAGGGAGCGACCACGGCATAGCCCCCATCTCCGCGTACGTCCAGACCCGGCAGGAACCCTGCGCGGTTGCGAATCACTTGATCTGGAGCACGAAAATACAGGTGGAGTCCTCCCGATGGTGTGCAGGCTCGCAGCGTCACGAGTTTCCCGTGCTTCCTTTCAAGGTCTTCGAGAGACTGAAGTCCAAGCGCCCCGTTCTTCACGTCCACGTCCAGCACGACAATGCCGGAATTGGCACCAGTCTGCACGCCTATGTTGGCATTCCGCCAAAACTTCGACCACTTGGCTATTTTTTCTAGGTCCGTTGTGGCATCTTTGAGCCCGTTCTTTGTGCGTGGGGTCTTCTGCCCAGTGCTCAAGGGGAACACGAGCCACCCCCGACTTGCGTAACTCCGAGCTTCCACCCCAAACTGTACTGCCTGTCCTGGTCCTTTCCCTTTTGGGGACTTCTGTGATCCTTTACTTATCGGCTGGACCAAATCGCTGGCTTGCCGTTGATCTGAGAGGACTTCGTGGAGCCACTTCGGCAGTGCAGGCAAAGCTGCCAATGGCTCTTTCCCCACATTCCACCGCAGCTTTGTACCTTTGACGGTTGATGGGGGTACTACGAGGTAATCCTTTTCTCCGACGTACTCTGCACCGTTGAAGAGTTCTTTGGAAGGGAAACCTTCTTCAGGGGCCTGGAAGCAGAGAATCGTTTCCCTGCCTGCAATCTGAGGCTGTGGCAGCAGATCGTACTTCCTGACCCAAAAATCCAAGAGGGCAGGGTCCGAGATCCACAGACCGACAATGCCCGAAGCGGTTCCTGTCTCCAATCCCAAGCCTATGTCTGTCCTCTTCTGCCAAAGCTTTGGTATGCACTGTTCTTCTCTTGCTGCTAGGTAATCCGTCCCATCAGGGATGACTGGCATCAGGTTCCACCCGATTGCCTTGTATGCCTTTGCCGCTTGGTACGTTGTTGCGTGGTCCAGCACAGCCAAGCCTTCTGCGGCGACAAGATCGTCGATCCCAAAGGTGGTGTCTCCGGTGACCAAAGAACGGACCCAGGCGGGAAGCAGTGAGATCTCCATGTTCTGAGTCCCCCAAGAAGACTGCAAGGGGACGAAGTAGCCACATTCCCCAAGGAAATCCACTCCCGGTGCCACCCCCTCTTGGCTCTCCAGGTCAATCTCTGGCGCTCGGAAGAGGAAAACCGTTGCGTCCCTCTCCCTGCCTTCCAGTGTCGAAAAAGGTCCCTTGGCAGCCAGCAGGGCCTTCAGCGTTCCCTGTCCGAGTTTCCCCTTGCAGACTAGCGCGACGATGCGACTGACACGTCCTGTGACGACTCCGACAGTGAGCTCCTGCCCGTCGATCCACTCCCGGATTCTATCGGTGTCTCTGGTTGCCTCACTGACGTCCTCAGTGACGGTTTGGCCAGTCCGAGCATCGACCGGGACGAGGAACCAGCCATTCTCCGCATACTCGAACGCTACATCAACAGGCCAAGCATCCCTGAGATTGCAGAAGTCGTACTTTCGAGGCGCGTGCAGAGGTTCCTTCCCCCGCAATCTCTTTCGGGCCTGTCCAGTATTTTCACTCTGCTCTTCCTTCGGCACGTTCCCGCTGTCGTCATCCTGCGTCATCCGGCATCTCCCTCTATCCATGACCGAACAGCGTGTCGCACTGTCCCAACCTCAGCCGACGTTGCGTCCCGGCTCACTCCTACCCACCCTGCGCCACCACCTTCGCGGGCTTAGCACACCGGCCCTACCCCAGAGTAGGCTTCCGTTCCCCCTCCGGTCTCTTTTCTTCGTGGATACCTTGCCTCTTCGGTGCGGGACGCTGCAGCCTTGAACCTTATATCTCTTTTCCGGTGGGAAACCTGTTTCCCTTCGTGGAGTTTACGGAAAAGGTGACCCACCGGGGCACGGCTGACGGGCTCCCGCCACAGGTCGGGCTCCTTTGCTTCGATGGCGGCAGTCTGCGGGCAGTTTGTCGGACGTATCGCCACTGCGCTTGCTTCGGGAGCAGGGGGCCGGAGGTTCGAATCCTCTCATTCCGACCATTATAAAGAAAGGCCCCTGACGCAAATCAGGGGCCTTTTTTCGTCGCGCTCCGGTCCCCCTCCGGTCCGGAGAAAACCTTCCTTTCGCTAGCTTGTCTTTTTGCCCCCACCACCGTCACCGCCCCCCGACGTCCATCGCGCCCAGACGGCAACCAAGGGCGACATCCACAGTCGCCGCGAATCTCCCAAGAGCAAGGTATTCATTGTCCCTCCCCCTCCGGTCTCTCCGGTCCACCTCCGGTACCGTTCCAGAACCGCCCACGCTTGCAAGACATCCACCTTTGATGCTCGGAAGTCCGTGTCGTTAGGTCCTCTATAAGCGTGAGAAACGCTCTGTCTGAGGTCACCTGTGGGACTAGTCCTACACAAAGCCCTAAAGTTCTCTGACAGAGACTCCGATATTAGGGTAAACAGCTAACGCATGGAGGCAGAAATGACTATCAAATCGAAGCTGATGCTAAACACCTTACTGACTACCGCCGTTGTTATTACTCTGATTCTCATGGCGTATGACTGCAACACAAAGCTTGGAAAGCAGCAGGACTACGGAGCGGAACTCGCAGTAAACGCTGAACATGCCATGGAGGCGGCTGCCACCGGTGCCAAGATGTACCAGGTAATAGCGGACGCGGAGATCAACCGCGAACTGGACCAGACTGCCAAGGATTGGCCCAAGGCGAAGGAAAAGGGCATCAAGGACATCATCACCGACATGTCCAAGATCGCAGTCACCCCGGAAGAAAAGCAGTTGGTCGCCGAAGCGAAGAAGGGCCTCGACGGCATGATAGACCTCTTTGAAAACAAGATGCTGCCTCTTCTCAAGGAAACCAAGGAGATGACTCAGCCCATTCGGGATGTGGATGGGGAAATTGACAAGCCGGTGAAACTGCTCAACGACAGCATGGACAAGTTTAAGGAGATTTATAACAAAAAGGCCAAGGATGCCGACGCGGATTTCGATGCCACTCGCGGTCACTTTCTCATGCACAGCGTGGAGGTCGGCTTGGCCGGTCTCGCCCTGCTCATTGCCATGTCTTTTTTCACCTTTAGATCCTTTTCCCTCCCTCTGGCCGCCCAGATTGACCTCCTGAAGGACATGGCCCATGGCGAAGGGGACCTCACCCGCAGGCTGGATGGCACCCGCCGGGACGAATTCGGCACACTGGGCAACCTGGTCAACCAGTTCGTAGAAAAGATCGGCAAAACCATAGCTCAGGTGGCAGACAACTCGATTCAGGTAGCGTCGGCCGCCAGCCAGTTGCATGCGACCGCAGGCCAGATCGCCACTGGAGCGGAAGAGGTCGCCTCACAAACAGGCACGGTGGCTACTGCCAGCGAGGAGATGGCGGCAACCTCCGGCGATATCGCCCAGACCTGCCAACGGGCGGCTGAAAGCGCCCAGCAGGCGAGTCAGTCGGCCCAGGCCGGCGGCTCCGTTGTGCGTGAGACCATTGACGGGATGACGAAAATTTCCGAGCGGGTCAAACTGGCGGCCCGAACGGTGGAAGATTTGGGGGCAAGGAGCGACCAGATCGGCGCCATCATCGGAACCATCGAGGACATTGCCGATCAGACTAACCTGCTGGCCCTGAACGCTGCCATCGAGGCGGCCCGCGCCGGTGAGCAGGGTCGGGGTTTCGCGGTAGTTGCCGACGAGGTGAGGGCGCTTGCAGAGCGGACTACCAAGGCCACCCGGGAGATAGGTGAGATGATCAAGGCAATCCAGAAAGAGACCAAAGGCGCGGTGGCAGCCATGGGCGAGGGGGTCACCGAGGTGGAAAAAGGAACGGCTTCATCCATGAAGTCGGGACAGGCACTCGATGACATTCTGGGGCAGGTCAACGAGGTGGCCCTGCAAATCAGCCAAATTGCCACCGCCGTCGAGGAACAGACCGCGACTACCAGCGAGATAACCAATAACATCCAGCAGATCACACATGTAGTGCATGAGACTTCCCGTGGGGCTCAGGATACCGCTTCTGCTGCCGGTCAGCTTTCATCGCTCTCGGAGTCCCTGCAGGGGATCGTACGTCAATTCAAAGTCGCATAGGGGAGAGGGCATGAGCAACGCACCTGTCGTATCCAATGGCCCGGCACCTGACGAGAACAAGGAACTGATTCAACTGGTCACTTTTGAGCTGGCCAGTGAAGTTTACGCGGTAGAGGTGCTCAGCGTTCGTGAAATTATCCGGATGACCCCGATCACCCACATGCCGGGGGACGATGGGGCCAGGGACGATGGGGCCAGGCATTGATAAGCGGATAACTTTTGTGTCGCAGCCAGTGGAGTGAGCAAGGCTTCAATCTGAGGACGCATCGTGCGTCGGCCGCTTTTGGGGCACGGCAGGGGCGGTATGGCAGGTTAGAGCGGAGCGAAGTTGTTCCATCTTGTCCGCAAGATCAGGCCGAACATGTCGCAATTTTTCGATCCTGAGGGCCGCGCATGACATGGTCGACTGGTCCCGGTTGCAGTATCTTGCTAACTCGCTCAAGGTGGCACTGGAGAACTGGACAATGGCCCACGCGGCAAGCGCTCTCACCTCGAAGCTCCGTACGTCCCTTGCGGCCGACGTCAGAAACATCAGGGCGTCTGGGCCGACGACCGCCTCAACGGCTACGAGCACCATTTCCAAATCCGGCTTCGTGGGCGGTTCCTCCTCCACGTCCTCAAGGATGCCGAGGACGAAGTACTCGTCCCCAAGCAACCTGCTATCGAGGTTCTTCTCGCCATGAAATGACTTGTTGCGCTCTTGACCGATCATCGAGTCGACGAACTGCTTAAACGAGGCTTGGGGACGATGGGGCCAGGCATTGATAAGCGGATAACTTTTGTGTCGCAGCCAGTGGAGTGAGCAAGGCTTCAATCTGAGGACGCATCGTGCGTCGGCCGCTTTTGGGGCACGGCAGGGACGGTATGGCAGGTTAGAGCGGAGCGAAGTTGTTCCATCTTGTCCGCAAGATCAGGCCGAACATGTCGCAATTTTTCGATCCTGAGGGCCGCGCATGACATGGTCGACTGGTCCCGGTTGCAGTATCTTGCTAACTCGCTCAAGGTGGCACTGGAGAACTGGACAATGGCCCACGCGGCAAGCGCTCTCACCTCGAAGCTCCGTACGTCCCTTGCGGCCGACGTCAGAAACATCAGGGCGTCTGGGCCGACGACCGCCTCAACGGCTACGAGCACCATTTCCAAATCCGGCTTCGTGGGCGGTTCCTCCTCCACGTCCTCAAGGATGCCGAGGACGAAGTACTCGTCCCCAAGCAACCTGCTATCGAGGTTCTTCTCGCCATGAAATGACTTGTTGCGCTCTTGACCGATCATCGAGTCGACGAACTGCTTAAACGAGGCTTGTGCCCGCATTCGGTCAGTCGGCGAGAACGTCGATAGGATAAAGTCGGTCTCCAGCCAAGGTAAGGTCATCTTCCCGAGATAGGCTCGGTGACTGCTCCACTTGTACTTTTCGGGTTTTTTGACTATAAGTGAGCGCACCGGGTTAAGATGAATATATGCGGCAAGCTCCTTCAGGTACTCGTCGGTATCGACAAGAATCGCCTTGTATCGTCTCTCGAATAGGTGTCCTGTTTTTTGGTGTCTCCAGTTAAACCATTGGACGTATCTCTGGGCGATGCATTGCATGACCTTCGGAAGGGGGACATCGGAAATCTGTAACTCCAGATGGAAGTGAGAGGTCATGAGACAGAATGCGTGAATCTTGAAGGCAAAGCGCTGCCGGGCGATGTCGAGAATTGCGTAGAAGCGGAACCGGTCCTTGTCATCGGCGAAGATGTCTTGGCGATCATTGCCTCGCAGGATCACGTGATAAACGGCTCCCGGTATGTGGATGCGCCCCTTTCGTGACATGACGCAATCATATCCCGAGATGTCAATTTATCAATCCTGGCACCATGCATCCCAGATGGAAGTGAGAAGTCATGAGACAGAATGCGTGGATCTTGAAGGTAACGCGCTGGTGGGCGATGTCGAGAATTGCGTAGAAGCGGAACCGGTCCTTGTCGTCGGCGAAGATGTCTTGGCGATCATTGCCTCGCAGGATCACGTGATAAACGGCCCCCGGTATGTGGATGCGCCTCTTTCGTGACATGACGCAATCATATCCCGAGATGTCAATTTATCAATGCCTGGCACCATGCATCCAATGGCGTTGGGCAAACGAGACGAACTGGTAGGTGGCGGATTGGAACGCCATCTGAAGTTTTCGGGCTTTAACGGCTACGAAGCCTACGACGAGCGGGTCCTCGGCAGCGGCGAATTCGTTGAACACATCTGGCGCGAAGCGGAGTTGTTCCATGCCGGGGCTGAGGCACCACCTCCTCTCGACCTGATCATCGAGCGAGTGGCAACTATGTCGGTATCGAAGCGAGGCCTCTTCCTAAGGGGAACGGTAGCAATCGAAAGCCGGAATCTGATGCTAGAGCGGCTATATGCTATATTGCCACTCGGAAGTTCGGATGCCGAGGAGTTGACCTATCGAAGCGGCGGGGTCTTTCCAAGGCAGGTGTCGTGGCGGCTGTTAGGCGAGGAGAAAGTCTCGGAGTCCTTCAGAGATTGTTGAATACTTGGCCCGAAGACTCTTCATTCTCACAGTTTCTGCCCTGACGCATCTCTTGAGCACTGGGACATCACACTCCCAACGACGCTGAATTAGGCATCCGTCGTCAAGAAGCCTGCATGGCGCGTCTTTTTTTGGTTTAAAATGGCAGATCTATTATTTCAGAAGAGCAGCGTTAAAGGCCTACGTACGACTCCGTTCCTCCCCTGAAGCCCGATCAACATCAGCCTCCTCAATTGAGTAAGTGAACAAGTGAACTACGTCCCCCTCCGCTCCAGCGTTAGCTGAGCCTGAACTGCCCCACTAGGGTTCGTAGGTCCTCAGCTAAGCCTGCTAGTTGCCCGGCTGCAGTCGCCGACTCGTGCGCACCTCGTGAGGTGTCGTGTACGACCTCAGTGATCTGCTGGATATTCCCAGTGATCTCGCCAGTGGTCGCGGTCTGCTCTTCTGCTGCCGTGGCGATCTGGTTCACCTGCATGGTCACTGCACTGATCTGTTCCAGAATCTCGCGTAGCGCCTCCCCTGACTTCGCGGCTTCTCTTGTTCCTGACTCCACCTCGCCAACGCCTTGCTCCATGGCCTCCACCGCACCCTTGGTTTCAGACTGGATTGCCTTGATCATCTCTGCTATCTCTCTGGTGGCCTTCGTAGTGCGCTCAGCGAGCGCCCTAACCTCGTCAGCTACCACGGCAAACCCGCGTCCCTGCTCTCCCGCGCGAGCAGCCTCAATGGCAGCATTGAGCGCGAGCAAGTTTGTCTGGTCTGCAATGTCCTCAATGGTGCCGATAATCTCGCCGATCTGATCGCTACGCGCACCGAGCCCGGCCACGGTCTTGGCAGAAGACGTTACCCGACCAGCAATCCGTTCCATCACAGCTACTGTCTGTTCAACGACAACAGCGCCAGTCCTAGCCGTGCTGTTTGCCTGTTCGCTACCGTTAGCAGCTTGGTGGCAGCTCTGTGCTATTGACATGGAGGTGGCTGCCATTTCCTCGCTTGCCGTGGCCACGGTTCCAGTCTGTGCTGCGACTTCCTCTGCCCCCGTGGCAATCCGTTCCGCCGTGGAATTGAGTTGACCGGCTGCGGCAGCCACTTGCATGCTGCTTTGTACCACTTGGCTCATCGTCTGCTGCAGCTTCTCGGCCATTACATTGACTTCGCCGGCCAGCATCCCCATCTCGTCACGTGTCTTGATCGGTGAACGGGCAGTCAAATCACCAGATGCGACAAGCGACAAGGTGTCATAGACCATCTTTAGTGGACGACTTATCGAACTCGCAATGAGTAAGCCGATGCCCGACATGAACAATGCTGCTACAATGCTGAGTGTAATCATTAGAGTGAACGCGGTATGGTATCCTGCCGCATCCTTTGCATAGTTGTCCGCCGCATCCTTGACATTGTAATCCACTAGATCATCGATGGCCTTTGCGGGTTTCACGTTTAGCGGTGCAACAATATCCGTCGCAAAATTCACAGCAGCCATTCTGGCCTGGGGGTTTCCTACACTTAGCTTCGCCATCTGCTCTAGTTTACTTCCTTGGACTAGGTACTCTTCATACCCCTGCCGGAAGGTCGCAATGAGCTCCTTTTCCTTGGGGTCCAAGTCATACTTGAGGAAGGCTGCCATCCCTTCCTTTATTTCTTGTTGCCGTTTATTACTGTCTTCGAGCTTCGCAGTAATCTTGACCTGGTCTTCGAGGACGAGCATGTATACCAGATCAAGTCTTATCCCCTGCAGATTATTCTTGAGATCATTCAGCATATCAACATGCTTGACCGCGATGCTCATGTCTTTCTCGTCCTCCGCCATGGTGGACATCTTCGAAAGGCCGAACCATACGATCACACCTAGCACTAAAACTGCCACGACCACCATCGTCTGCAGCTTAGTCCTCACCTTGAGATTCATCCAAATTTTCATTGCGTCCCTCCTGTCAACAAGCGCAGTTAAGTACGGCATTAATCAGCCACAACCTCTATTTTGTCCTTGTCGTCCTCTTTCCTACAAACTTTAGTTTTATTTACAACGGTCAATGCTGCCCTAAGGCTACCGCCACATCGGCAAAACCTCTTCCCCTGCCCTCGGTTAAGGGCAGGGGAAGAAACGTGCTCAGGCGGCGGCTCCGGAGGGTAGGGGACAAAAGTCCCTAAGCGGCAGCTCTGTCCAGCATGGTGGCAACACCTGCTGTCGCCTTCTTGAGTCCGTCGTCGGAGAGGTGAGCGTAGCGCTGGGTCATGGCGATATCCTGGTGTCCGAGCAACTTCTGCACGTCGAACAGGCTAGTCCCGCCCCTGACGGCCATGGCCTAACAGCATTGCTGCGAAAAGGGCAACTTGCTACTGCATCTGCTTCGGGAGCAGGGGCCGGAGGTTCGGATCCTCTCATTCCGACCATTATAGAGAAAGGCCCCTGACAAAAATCAGGGGCCTTTTGCGTTGGGCTCCGGTCCCCCTCCGGTCTGCGTAAAACTTTCCTTACGCTTGCTTAACACCCACTGACGACACATGCCCGCGACCAACCCGCCACAATCCGCCTGCCACCAGTGACGACATCGGTGGCCACTGCAAATCTCCCAAGAGCAAGGATTTCCCTTTTGTCCTTAGCCAAGGCTGAAACGGTGAAATGCGTTCCTCTTGACACCAAGGGGACAGTAGATTAGAATTTTCCAAACTGCCAGGGCTGGTAGGAATTCCGCCAAAATAGGAGACGCGTTGATGATAAAACTATCGATCGATCTAACCGGGAAAGACGCCACCGTCCTCAGTACCTGTTACCGTCTCCATAGCGGGATGTGCGGACTAAGCATCTATAAGGGTGCCCCGCAGCAACTGGCCACGGACACGGTAAAGGAGAGAATCGACAACTACCAGCACCACTTCGAGGGGGGGGCGACCGGCAACCACGCTTCCATCGCGGAGCGCAACCTCGCCCGCAAGGAGGTAACCGAACTATTTAAGAAGATTCTTCGGTTTCTTGAGATCATCGCCACAGAGGCCGATATCCCGGCCCTGATCCTGGCCGGTTTCAACGTGCGCAAATCCACCGCCAAGAAAAAAACCGTCGTCCAGCCTGCATGAGAAATGGCAACAGCAACAAACCCTTGAACATTCCGTTTATCGATGTAGTTTAAAAAACCGGCCAGCCCAAGAGCATGACCAATGCGAGATCTTGCCCCGGTGAGTCCGGCTTTGCCTGGCTCAGGTACCGGGGCGGCCTTTTTACACGTCCCCTCCACTCGTGAATCCCCTGCCACGTTTACCTGTCTATGGATGCAAATCTAAAAGTACTACCCTTATCTCGACTTGCGTGGCCATCCTGGCTTAATTCATGCGCGTTCCTTTATGGCCCGGGAGCACACCTCAACTCGGGAAGACTTTCCCGAACTGAGGTATGGAAGCAGATCTTCTCTTGATACCCATAGACCAACTCGTGAAACCGATGTTTCCACTTTTGATATCAATGGTTCCACTTTTGATACCCATGGTTCCACTTCTGATGCCCACAGAACCATTTGTGAAGACCATCAAAAGTTTGACGAATTGTCCGAGATCCGCCGGATAAACGGGCACCGTAGCCGCTGACGGACCTCCGGAGGAGAACCATGCTCAAAAATGAGCCGTTAGAGGGGATCAATGGTTGAAAAGTGGGGGCGGATCCGTTCGCGAAACCGATACCGCGACTAAAGGTCCGGGTCGCGAGAAAAACGAGGGGTTCATCGTCTACTTGGCAAGGTTATCAAAAGTTGACCAATGCGAGCCGTACTTCTTGTGAAGCCTGTCAATAGTTGATCCATGACCTTACCAGATGAATCTATGACCATCCCAAGAAGAACCATGACCATCCCAAGAAGAACCATGACGATCACCCGTGGGCCTATGTCCTGGCAATGGTTTTGGGGTGCGTCATCCTCGACCGACCGTTCTTTGTGTCCAGCAGGGCTAGGTCGGGTCGGAGGGTCGGAGGGTGACTCGGAAGGGACGTTGTGCAGGATTATTTTAAAAAAGCGTTAAAGTTTGCTCTGCTCAGGCCGATTCCTCATTCATGTAACCATCTATACTCAATCGATTGAGGGACATGTCAAAGGATTCGCCGGGGCGCACTGTCTAATGCGTATAGGGTAATACGAATCGGGGACACTAAGTCCGCGGTCCCTTTCACAGTTTACCTCTGCCTGAGCCAGCTATGGCCCTTCCTTATCCGTTTCCAGTGATCCACTGTCAGGGACCCGCAATGCCGAAACCGATTCCCATCGGCAGCAGTTATCCTTGCATAATTCACAGCACAGGAGGTTTTCATGCGTTATCTCAGGACTATAGGCGCGGTTATGTTCCTTCTTTCCTTCGTGACAGTCACCGCCCACGCCGGCGCGACCAAGGACGACGCTGTCAAGCTCGTTCAAGCGACTGTCGCCTACTACAAGGCGAACGGACTCGAGAAGACCCTTGACGAGATTCCCAACCCGAAGGGGCCGTTTAACCAGGGCGAGTTGTACGTCTGGGCCTACGATTTGAACATCACCATGCTGGCGCATCCGAATACCAGCCTGGTGGGTCAGAACATGCTGGACGTGGCCGACCCCACCGGCAAGAAATACCGCCGGGAGATCGCCGCCAACGCCGCTAGGGACGGCAAGGGGTGGACAGAGTACAAGTACCAGAACCCCAAGACAAAAGAGGTGGAGAACAAGATAACCTATTACGAAAAGGTCGACGACTTGATCATCTGTTGCGGGATTTACCAAAAGTAACTGCCACAAACTGCCAGCGGTTGGGGAGACTGTATGAAGATTCGCACCAAATTGTTCTCCAGCGCCGTTATTGCCGTCGTCGGCATGTCGACTCTGGCTGCGCTCTCCCTCTACATAATCTTCTCCATAAGGGGAAGCATCTCCACCTTGACGCAACACTCGACGCCGCTTCAGGTCAAGACCTTCGAGATGCAGCGCTCCATAGAGACCTTGTCGGGGCAACTGCTGCAGATGACAACGGCCCAAAACAGCGGCGAGGTCGACCGGCTGGGGGGGAACATCTCCGGTGAGATGGACAACGTCAAACGCCTCTCCTCGGAGATCTCGGCGCTCGGGGAACAGAACGCCCTCGACATCGGGGCGTTTTCCACCCTGCACGACACGGTCAGGGCTTCGGTCGGCAGGCGGCTGGGCTCGGTCGAGGTGTTCCGAAAGGAGATGGCATCGCTTGACTCTTCGCTGGAGAGCCTCGACAAGGCGCTGCAGTCGGTCAGAAGGGATATCGACGGCTTGAACAGCGGCGTGGCCCAGAAGGTTTCGGCCACGGTGCGGACCTCCTCGGCGCTCTTCAAAGGCTCTGCGCTGGTCAACGAGGCCCAGCTCATGCTGCGCGAGATGCTGGTGGCAGCCAACGACCTCGAACTTGCCAAGAGCAGAACCGAGACAATCGCGCTGAAGAGCAAGGTCAAGCGCCTGAACGAAGGGATCCAGGCGGCCTCTCTGGATGACCCTGCCATCAAGAACTCGGAGCGCGCGGTGTACGAGCAGTTCGTCAAGGAGGGGGGGCTCATCTCCCTGAAGAACAAGGTGCTCGCCGGCGACGCGGCGGCTGCTGCCGAGTTCAGCTCCGCCAAGCGCAGCACGGTCAGCATGATCAACGAGATCGGCATGAGGATGGGGACCGTGGTGGACGGCATGGCCAAAAAGGTCGAATCCGGTCAGGCCGACGTGGAGTCCGCACTGCAGCAGCGCCTGGCGATCAACGCCCTGATCGCGGCAGCCGGCAGGCTCGAGGTCGATGCCAAGACCCTGGAGGCGCAATCGCGCCTGGTGCTCCTTTCCGACACGAAGGAGAAGTATGACCAGGCCGTGGTGACGGTGGACCGGCTCAAAAGCGTCCTCAACAAGGACCTGAACGATGTCGACAAGCCGATCCGCCAGATGACGCGGCACCCCTTCGCGGCGACCGGGGTGATCCGGTCGGTGTTCGGCTCCGTGGACGCCATCGTGGCAGCCCAACGCGCGGTCATCACGGCCAACGCGGAGGTTTCCGAGGCGATGCGCCGGGTGAAGGAGGCGGCCCTCGCCGCGGAAAAGGGGGGCAACGAGCGGGTGAAATCGGTGGAAGGCAAGCAGCTCGAGGTGGTTAACGCGGTAAACTCCAAGGTTTCCGGGTCCACCTGGCTGATCGTCGCCATAACGCTCCTGGTGACGGTGCTGGGTCTGGCGGTGGGGCTCGGCATTGCCGGCACCATAAATTCGTCCCTGAAGGAGATCACCGGCCGGGTCCGCGACCTCTCCGAGGGCGACGGGGACCTGAGCAAGCGCATCAATATGGGGTCAAAGGACGAGATCGGCGAGGTGGCGAGCTATATCGACCAGTTCATCGGCAAGGTCCAGGAAAGCATCTCCCACTCGGTGGCGAGCGCCCAGGAAAGCGCCGTGGCCAGCCAGGAGCTGTCGCACATTGCGGCCAACCTGTCGGGCACCGTGCAACGCCAGTCCGCCATGATCGCCGAAGGGGACACGATGACGCAGGAGGTGGCGGCGAACTTCGACATCACCGAGGAGATGGCGATTTCCACCACCGAAACGATCCAGGCCACCCGCGAGACCCTGACCAAGTTCGTCGAGGGTCTGAAACAGGCCGGAGCCGTCATCGCGGGCGAGTCCGAAAGCCAGTCCGCCATGGCCGAGCAGGCCCAGGAGCTGGCCCAAAGGGCGGGAGACATCAGCCTGGTACTGGAGATCATCGCCGACATCGCCGACCAGACCAACCTCCTGGCGCTGAACGCGTCCATTGAGGCGGCCAGGGCAGGCGAGGCCGGACGCGGCTTCGCGGTCGTGGCCGACGAGGTGCGGGCACTGGCCGCGAAAACGCAGAGTTCCCTGGAACAGATCAACACCAGCGTCAGCGCGGTGGTGAACGGCGTGCAGAGGGCCTGCGCGGGCAACGAGCAGGGAGCCTCCCGGATGCGGGGGATCGCGGCCTCCACCAAGGGGCTGATCGAGGACGTCGGCGGGGCGGCCGAGCGTCTGAAGGAGTCGGTCGACATCTCCTCCAACCTGGTCCGAAAGAGCACCCACATCGCCACCCGCACCAAGCAGGTGATCGAGATCATGAACCAGATCATCGCGCTTTCCGAGCAGAACAGGGTGGTCGCCCTGGAGGTCGACGGCGTTTCCGGCAGCCTCGCGCAAAAATCGGAGGGGCTGCGCCTGGCCTTGGGCCGCTTCAGGATTTAGGCGCCGGCCGCCGCCTGCTGCAGCATCGGGTGGCTGAAGGCCTGAATCCGAAGTCTTCGCCGTCTCCCCCGATGTATCAGGCACCGGCTTGTGGCACAGACGGCAATGATGCACGCTTACCAGGCCGCGCCACGGCTCCCTCGGTACCAGGCGGCAGTCAGGAAGGGGACGGAATGGCTGCGAACTGGTGCCGCAAACCTCGAAGTCTCACTCGTGGAGGATGCTCATGGAAGTGACTCGCTACAGGGATTGGAAAATCTTGTCCAAAATCCTGGCCATACCGGTAATCGCCCTGTTCGTCGCCTTGATAAGCGTCGAATTCATGATCATTCCCTTTATCGAAAAGGAGCTGATGCAGGGGCAGGAAAACTCGGTGCGGCATGTCGTTGAACTGGGGATGGGAGTCCTGGAGGAGCATGATGCGGAGGTCAAGGCCGGCCGGATGACGCTCGAAGCAGCCCAGAGGCAGGCCGTCAACCAGATCGCCCGGATGCGCTACGAACAGAAGGAGTACCTCTGGATCAACGACACCGGCAAGCCGGTGCCAAGGATCATCATGCATCCGACGGTCCCCGCCTATAACGGCAAGGTGCTGGAGGACGCCAAGTTCAACAAGGCCACCAGCAAGCGCGAAGGGCTCAGGGGACCCGAGCAGAAGCTGAACTCCCAGAACCTCTTCTCCGCCTTCAACGACGTCTGCGAGAAGGCCGGCCACGGCTTCGTGACCTATGAGTGGCCCAAGCCGAAGCTGGGCGGCGGCAGCACCTCCGAGAGCTACCAGAAGGTCTCCTACGTGAAAAAGTTCGCGCCGTGGGGCTGGATACTGGGAAGCGGCCTGTACGTGGACTACGTCAAGGAGGAGACGGCCACCCTCAGGTGGTGGATTTACGGCGCGGCGTCCTCCTTCGTGCTGTTCCTGGTGGCGCTCGCCGCCTGGGTCGGTCTCGGCATCACCCGGCCGCTCAACTCGACGATCCTGCAGCTGAAAAACATGACCGCCGGCAACGCCGACCTGACGCAGCGGATCATCGTTTCCCGCCGCGACGAATCGGGCATCCTGGCCGAATCCTTCAACGGGTTTCTGGACAAGCTGCACCAGGTCATCTCGAGCATCCGCGACAACGCCAGCAACGTGGCGAACGCCGCGCACGACATCAAGCAGCGCGCCAAGGAGATGGCGCACGGCTCGGGGAAGGTCGCCTCCGACGCTTCCGCCGTCGCCACCGCGGGGGAGCAAATGGCCGCCACTGCCCTGGTCATTGCCAACAACTGCGTCCTGGCGGCGCAGGCGTCCCAGGTGACCACCAGCTTCGCCGACGCAGGGGCCCGGGTGGTGCAGAGCACCATCTCGATGATGAGCCAGATCGCCGACCAGGTGAACGGCACCGCGGCGACGGTCGCCAACCTCGGGGCGAAGTCGGACCAGATCGGCACCATCATCGGCACCATCCAGGACATCGCCGATCAGACCAACCTGCTGGCCCTCAACGCCGCCATCGAGGCGGCGCGGGCCGGGGAGCAGGGGCGGGGCTTCGCGGTGGTGGCCGACGAGGTGCGCGCCCTGGCGGAGCGGACCACCAGGGCGACCCAGGAGATCACCTCCATGATCAAGGCGATCCAGCTGGAGACCGGCGGCGCCGTCGCCAGCATGAACCGTGGGGTGAGCCAGGTGAACGCGGGGACGGCCGAGGCCTCCCGGTCGGGTGCCTCGCTGGAGCAGATCAGGGGCCAGGTGGACCAGGTGACCCAGCAGATCGGCCAGATCGCCACGGCGGCCGCCCAGCAGACCTCGACGACGACCGAGATCAGCGCGAACATCGAACGGATCACCGACCAGGCCTCCAGGGAGTGCAGCCAGGCGGACTCCATGGCACAGGCGGCGAACCAGCTCAACCGCCTGGCCGAGTCCATGATCAGCTCGGTCAACCGGTTTCAGACCATCATCAAGTGGAACGACTGGATGAGCGTCGGGGTGCCCCGGTTCGACGAGGCGCACAAAAAGCTGATAGCGATGATCGGCCAGTTGAACGACGCCCTGCAGCACGGGCAGTCGGAGCAGGTGATCCGCGGCATCCTCGAGGGGCTGACCTCCTATTGCAAGGTGCACTTCGATGACGAGGAGAAGTTCCTGGAGCAACACGCCTACCCGGCCACCCGCGAGCACAAGCAGGTGCATGTGGCGTTCATGAACAAGGTGAACGAGGTGGTCAGGGACTACGCTGCGCAGAATGCGTCCCCCTCACAGGTGATGAACCTGCTCAGCGATTGGCTGCTGACGCACATTCTCAAGACGGACAAGAAGTACACCGAGTACTTCAGCTCGAAGGGGATCATCTGAGAGCGGGGCCCTGCGTCAAGCCCGGTTGCCCGGCGACGCCAGTCCCCCCGGCTGCGAGCACATACTTCGATGCCAAGGGGCGCCCTGCCCGGGGCGCCGCAGGAAGTTGGGCACTCACTGGCTGAGACAGAGCCTGCAATCTCTTTGACCCCTGTCCCGGTAAAATATTGCTAAAGTTCACGCGGCTAGATCCGAGAAGGATAAGCATCTTACTGTCACCAGAAACAGTCACTTTCTTTAGCAATCGCACAAATCTCACCTGCAAGCCGGCAAGTGTCGACATCGGCCCACAGGTAACGGATGTCCACTTAAACGTCTGACACCGTCGGCTTGCCCTACGGAATAAATAAGGAAAGGGTGGCAGTATGAAAAGTTTGGAAACTGTGCTCATGACATTCGCGGGAACCCTGCTGCTTTTTGGGACAAGCTGCCTTGCGGCGCAATCCCAGGGTACCATCGACCCCGTAAGCGGCAAGCCCTGTTACACGTGCCACCGCAGCAAGGTGAACGCACCGAAAATTCACGACGCCCTGGCCGGCAACGACTGCTCCCCCTGCCATCCGGCCGTTGGCGGCGACCACCAGAAAAATCACGAGCTGTATGCGGTAAAGGATAAAAGCGCCAAGCTCTGCTGGGGGTGCCACGACAGTGTCGCCGACCAGAAAAGCGTCCACCCGATCATCAGCGCGGAAGGGTGCCTCGGCTGCCACGCTCCCCACAATTCCTCCTTGCGCAAGCTGCTCCGGGCCGAACCGCCCGAGCTCTGCTTCGGGTGCCACGAGCGCGCGCTGGTGGCGGAGCCGAAGAGCGGGAAGGCCACCGACTTCCGGGACGGGGTGCAGAACCTCCACTATCTGCACGCCGGAGGGGAGAACCCGATCCCGTGCCTGGTCTGCCACGACATGCACGCCAGTTCCCAGGAACACCTGATCCGCACCAAGGGGAGCAACGGCAAGGAGGCGGTGACCATTGCCTACACGGCAACCGAAAAGGGGGGGAGTTGCACTGCCAGCTGCCACGACGCCCTGAGTTACCAGAGAAAATAGCCGCCTGCGCCGGCCGGGTCAGGGCCGGCTGGAACCGCACGCACCCCACGGAGGCGTGCGGAACCGTGCGATGGCGCGCGGGCGGTGCCGATTTCCAACGTAGTGCCGAAGGCCCCTCGCTGCTGCCAGGGGCCTTCGGTTTTCCACTTCCTCATCCGGGCCCTGCAGGTTGTTCTGCGACGCCAGCTACGACGGCAACGGCCACCGTCATCTGCAGCTTCGTCGTCTCCTTGGGCTTCATCCAACGATTCATGGTGCCTCTGCTGCTCTGCTCCTGTCTTTCATGAAGGATCCGTCACCGCCCGCGGGGCAACCGGTAAAAAACGTGAACCGGGTTACCCCGCCAGCGTCAAATAGGCGCGGCGCGACGAGCATCCGCGGTGCGTTAAAAACCCCTTATCTGTCAGGAAAACGTTCAAGATACCGGTGTCCTTTGTCGATACTGTTACCACGGGTTACCGGGGTGCTTTGCGAGGAGCGTCGGTTGCCCGTCGTGCCAAAAGAACTCGGTGCCCGAGGCCTGGCCGTACAGATAACGACTAATCATCACAGGAGACGCCCATGACGTGGTTCATCAATCTCAGAATAAGCGGGAAAATCATCACGGTAGTGTTGGCCATCATGCTGCTCATGCTGCTGCTGGGTGTCTTTTCCATCCTGGAGCTGTCCAGGGTGAACGGGTCGACCGAGGAGATCGCCACCAATTGGCTGCCGAGCGTGCACGCCGTCGACAGCATGGACGGGACCATCAGCGATTTCCGGCGCCAGGAGCTGCAGCACCTCCTCTCCACCGGCTCCGCGGACTGGGACCGCTTTGAGAAAAGGATGTCCGAGGTCGAGGCGCAACTGAAGAATCTCGACACCGGCTACCAGAAGCTGATTTCGTCCCCCGAGGAGAAGAAGCTCTACGAGGAGTACTCCGCGAACTGGAACTCCTACCTGGCTGTCGTCAAGAATGAAGTGGCCCTGAGCAGGCAAAATAAGCACGCGGAGGCGTTGGAACTGTGCCGAGGGGAAGCGCAAAAGAGCTTCCTCGCCGCGATGGACGCACTGGACAGGGACGCCGGGTTGAACAAGAAGGGGGCCGACGACGCCTATGCCACGGCGCAATCGGTCTACGGCCAGTCCCGCATCATGATAGCCGCGGTGATCCTGGCAGCGCTCGCCGTGGGGATGCTCCTCGCGCTCCTGGTGGCGCGCTCCATCAGCCGCGCCCTGAAAAGCGGGGTGGCCGTGGCCGACAGGCTGGCTCAGGGGGACCTCTCCGTGGTCATAGAGGTGGCCTCGAAGGACGAGACCGGGCAGCTCATGTCCGCCATGAAGATCATGGCCGAGAACCTGCGAGGCATCATCGGCCAGGTGACCGGCACCGCGACCCAGGTGGCATCCGCCGCGAGCCAGCTGCACTCGACTGCAGAGCGGATCGCCACCGGTGCGGAACAGGTGGCGGCACAGTCCGGCACCGTCGCCACCGCCGGCGAGGAGATGTCCTCCACCTCCGGCGACATCGCCCAGAACTGCCAGATGGCTGCGGCGGGGGCCCTGCGCGCCGCGCAGTCCGCCCAGGCCGGCGCCGAGGTGGTGGAAAACACCGTGGCGGTCATGGGGCAGATCGCCGACAAGGTCCAGCAGAGCGCCCAGACGGTCGCCAGCCTGGGCGCCCGCTCGGACCAGATCGGCGACATCATCGGGACCATCGAGGACATCGCGGACCAGACCAACCTGCTCGCGCTCAACGCCGCGATCGAGGCGGCCCGGGCCGGGGAGCAGGGGAGGGGGTTCGCGGTGGTCGCCGACGAGGTCAGGGCGCTGGCCGAGCGTACCACCCGGGCCACCCGCGAGATCGGCGAGATGATCAAGGCGATCCAGAGCGAGACCAGGGGGGCGGTGGCCGCCATGGAACAGGGGGTCCGGCAGGTGGAGGCGGGTACCGGCGAGGCGGCCAAATCCGGAGTCGCGCTGCGGGACATCCTGGAGCAGGTGAACGACGTCGCCATGCAGGTGAACCAGATCGCCACCGCCGCCGAGGAGCAGACCGCCACCACCGGCGAGATTTCCAGCAACATGAACCAGATCACCGAGGTCGTGCAGCTGACCTCCCAGGGCGCGCAGGAGTCAGCCCAGGCGGCGTCCCAGTTGAGCGGGCACGCCGAGGAACTGCAGCGGCTGGTACGGCAGTTCAAACTGTAGCCGGGGCCGCGCCCGAGTTCCGTCCGGCCTCTGCCCCGGGGAAGGGGCGCGGCGTGGGGCACCGGGAGAGGAGCTGTAAAGGAGCCGATCGGCATCGATCTCAGCCAAGGCAAAGGAATTGAGTGCCCGCAGGTGCTTCCCGGCGCGCATCTCGCGTCCCGGAGTCCGCCGCGGCGCGTTGCGCCCCTTCGTGGCCGCCACTGTACAGTGGCGGCCACGTGCGTTTGTTCAACCGTATACGGCCTCTATACACCCGGGATGCCGGCGTTTTATCCTGCAATAACCGCCCCTTACCATAACGTCATGCGCCGCGCCGCCGCGCTCGCGCCGCCGGGGTGTATGGCTTTGCCATACTATTCCGCGCCCCGCGGCCCCCGGCAGCGTGCGGCGCATCCGGAGTAAAGCCCGTGATAACCGATGGTTACTGGGCTTTGCCGGCCGCCCTCGCACTCTGGCATGCTTGATGCTATCTGTAAAGTCAGGAAGGGATGGAACTGAGAGGAAAAAGGGAGGATGCCATGAGAACAGCTATCAACACGATAATCGCAACGGCGGCCATGACGGGTACGGCTTTGGCAGCAAACGGCGCCCAGGCAGATGAGCCTGGCCTGCTCGCCTGGGGATTCATCGGGTTCTGCGCAGTCATACTGGTAGGTCAGTTGGTCCCGGCGGCGATGCTGGTGATCGGGGCCTTCAAAGGGCTGGCAGGCGCCCCCAAAGAAGCAGACGCGAAAAAACAGTAACGAGCCCCGCTGACCGTCGCCCGGCAACCGCTGCCGACAGGTCCGGTCTTTGGTAGGAGCGCTACTCCCGCCGCGCCCAGCGCGCCGCGGAGCACGCTCCTGCCGGGCCCTGCAGGGGGCCCGGGCAACGCCCCGAAGCGGCGCTCCAAAGCCTCTCTCGGCCGTACGCCATTTAGCCTTCCGAAGCGATCCCCTAGCAGCACCTCGCAACTCTTACGTCCTGGAACGCCCCGAAAGTCTCGTGTCCTGGAACGCCCCGAAAGTCCGGCAGGGTGTGCAGCCCCGGCCCGGCGCACCAGCAACCCCGGTGCGCGCCCCGTTTCCTACCAGGTGGCCTTGCCCGCCCGCAGGTCCAGCTTGAGGAACTTGGGTGCCGCCACCGGGTCCGGCCAGGGCGCCGCCACCGCGCGGCCGTCGAACCACTCGGTCACGGCGAGCTTGCCGGTCTCCCTGCCGTGCCTCCCGCCCAGGCTCCCGGCCAGGACGTCGGCCGCCATCGGCTTGGCGAGGTAGAACCCCTGCACCTCGTCGCAGCCGAGCGCGGTCAGGTGGTGCAGCTGGTCGGAGTTCTCCACCCCCTCCGCCAGCACCTTGAGGCTCAGGCTGCGCCCCATGGAGATGATCGCCTCGACGATGGCCGCGTCGTCGTTGCTGCGGTTCACGTCGGCCACGAAGGAGCGGTCGATCTTGATGCGGTCCACCGGGAAGTGCTTCAGGTAGTTGAGCGACGAGTAGCCGGTGCCGAAATCGTCGATGGAGAGCTGCACCCCCATCCGCTTGAGCGAGCAAAGCGTGTCGATGGTGCTTTCCGCGTTCTCCATGATGACGCTTTCGGTGAACTCCAGCTCCAGGACCCGCGGGTTGATGCCGGTATCCCGGAGGATCCCGGTCAGCATGGTCACGAAGTCGGCCTGCTTGAGCTGCTTTCCGGAGACGTTCACCGCCACCTTGAACTCGGGATGCCCCGCCTCGGCCCAGCGCCTGGCCTGCTGGCAGGCGCTGCGCAGCACCCACTCGCCGATGCTGAAGATGAGGCCGGAATCCTCCGTGAGCGAGATGAACTCGGAGGGGGGCATCAGCCCGAACTCGGCGCTCTGCCAGCGCAACAGCACCTCGGCGCCCACCATCTTGTTGGTCTTCAGGTCCCACTGCGGCTGGTAGACCAGGAAGAACTCGTCGCGCTCCAGCCCCTGGCGCAGGCTGTTCTCCAGGGCCACCCGGCGCATGATCTTCTGGTTCATCTCCGCCGAGAAGAAGCGGAACTGGCCCCTCCCCTGTTTTTTGGCGTGGTACATCGCCGTGTCGGCGGAGCGGAACAGGCTGGAGGCGTCGTGGCTGTCGTCCGGGTAGAGCGCGATGCCGATGCTGGCGCTCGAGTAGACGGCGGAGCCGTCGATCTGGAAGGGGGTGGCGAAGACGTCGAGCATGCGCTGGACTGCGGCCGAGATGCGCTCCTGGCTGGCGACGGAGGTGAGCAGCACCACGAACTCGTCGCCCCCCAGCCGGGCCAGGATGTCCGCGTCGCGGATGCAGCCGGAAAGCCGCGCGGTCACCTCGCACAGCAGCCGGTCCCCGGCGGCGTGCCCCAGGGTGTCGTTCACGTCCTTGAAGTTGTCCAGGTCCAGGAACACCAGGCTGAGCATCTCGCCGTCGCGCGCCGCGAGCGCCAGGGACTGGTGCAGCCGCTCCAGGAACATGCCGCGGTTGGGGAGCCCGGTCAGGTTGTCGAAGTAGGCGAGCCGGTTGATCTTCTGCTCGGCCTCTTTCTGCTCGGAGATGTCCTCGCAGGTGGTGACCACCCCGAGGTACCTCTGCTCCCGGTCCCGGACCGGGATGGAGGTGAGCAGCACCGGGAACTCCTCGCCGTCGCGCCTCAGGTTGACGCTCTCCCGGCGCCAGACCGCTCCCTGGCCTGCGTGAGGCGTGTCGCCGCGCAGCCGGATCGAGGCGAATTCCCGGGCCTCGCGGCCGATCAGCTCCTCGACGTCGTAGCCGTGCATGCTCGCTTCGGCCGGGTTCAGGTAGACGATCTTGCCGCTTGCGTCGGAGAAGGTGATCCCGATCTGCAGGCTGTCCACCGCCTCCCTGAGCATGCGGCCGCGGTCCTCGGTGCGCCTGGCCTCGGTGATGTCCTGCAGGGTGCCGACCAGCCGCTCGGGGCGGGCCCAGTCGGCGGGCTCCAGGCGGGCGTAGATCCATACCAGGCGCTCGCTGCCGTCGCCGCGCACGATGCGGCACTCGAAATCGCAGCCGTCGGGGGCCGTCTTGGCCCAGTCGAGGCTCTCCTTGACGGCGGCGCGGTCGCGTGGCGCGACGGCGTGGAGCAGCCCCTGCAGCGTGGCGCCCCCCTCCGGCGCGGGGCCTACGATGCGGGACATCTCCCGGGACTGCCAGAAGGCGCCGCTGGACGGGCTCCACTCCCAGTCGCCGAGGCGGGCGATCTGCTGGGCGCGCAGCAGACGGTCCTCGCTCTGCTGCAGCTGCTTCAGCAGCCTGCCGGTGCGCAGAAGGCAGCGCACCCGGTACACCAGGAGCTCGGGGTTGCTGGTCTTGGCGACGAAATCGCTGGCCCCCGCCTCGAAGGCGCGGTGGATCCGCTCGCCGTCGTCCAGCCCGGCGACCATCAGCACGGGGGTGTGCTTCCCCTGGGGCAGGGCGCGGATCTCGCGGCAGGTCTCGAAGCCGTCGAGCTTGGGCATGATCAGGTCGAGCAGCACCAGGTCCGGCTGGAGCTCCTGGAACCTGGCGAGCGCCTCGACCCCGTCGCAGGCGGCGGCGGTCCGGACCCCCCCCCTTTCCAGGGTGTCCCGGAACCTGACCCGCATGAAATGATCGTCGTCGACGATGAGGACAAGCGCTGCCGCATCCCTGCTTGGCTCGTGCATAAGCGTTCTCTCCCGATGGTGTGTTGAGTGCGGGCCCCTCGGCGGGCTAGCCGCGCCGCGCTCCGCGTGCCAGGAAGTCAAGCAGGACGGCTGAGTTGTCGCAATGCTTCACCGCCTCCTCCTGGCTGATGCGCCCCTCGCCGCAAAGCTGCGCGAGCATGGAGTCCAGGCACTGGAAATCGTCGGTCCCCTGCTGCAGGAAGCCCCTGATCATGTGGGTCTTCCCTTCCCGGATCAGGGCGCGCACCCGCTGGCTGTTGATCAGCTTCTCGTAGGCGAGCAGCCGCCCGCTCCCTTCCCGGGCGGGGATCAGGCGCTGGCCGAGCACCAGAAGCAGGCTCTCCGCCAGTTGGTTCCTGATCTGCGGCTGGTGGGCGGGGGTGAAGATGTCGATGAGGCGCTCGACCGCGGTCGTGGTGGAGCTGGCGTGCACGGTCGAGATGACCAGGTGCCCGGTGCTGGCGGCCTGGATGGCGATGGCGGCGCTCTCCGGGTCGCGGATCTCGCCGATCACGATGACGTCCGGCGCCTGCCGGAACACCCTCTTGAGCCCCTCGTGGAAGGAGTCGGTGTCGACGCCGACCTCGCGCTGGCTCACGTTGCTGAACTTGTGCCGGTGCTGGAACTCGATCGGCTCCTCGATGGTGATGATGTTGGCCCGTTTCAGCGAGTTGATCAGGTCCACCAGCGCGGCCAGGGTGGTACTCTTCCCCTGGCCGGTGGAGGCGCCGATCAGGATCAGGCCGCTGGGGCGCAAGGCGTACTCGCCCAGCCAGGGCGGCAGCCCGAGCTCGTCCAGGCTCGGGATGGTGTCGCTGGTGGCGCGGACGCAGAGGGCGATGGAGCCGCGCTGCAGGTAGGCGTTGACCCGGAACCTGCCGACCTCGGCGGAGTCCCAGGAGAAATCCAGCTCCTTGAGGCGCTGGAATTCCTCCCACTGCCCCTCGCTCATCAGCGCGCGGGCATACCCGGCCAGGCTCCTGGAGGTGAGGGGGGGGTAGGGGAGCCGGACCAGCTCGCCGTGGCGCTTCAGCGAGGGGGGGGCTCCCACGGCCAGCAGCAGGTCGGAGGCGCGCTCCGTCAGGAGCCGCCTGCAGAGCTCCTGGTGCGGCGGGAAATCCGGCCCGGAGGGGGGCGTCTCCGGCTCGCTGGCAACCGGGAGCCGGAAGGGGCGCTCCGCCGCGCCGCCGTTCTCCCGCAGGGCGCGCAGCACGGCCTTGATCTGGGAGCTGGGTGCCGCTATGGGGTGGATGTTGCGCCCCAGCTGGAATTCCAGCTCCTTGACGGCCTCCAGGTCGCCGGGGTCGGCCATGGCCAGGTAGATCCCCTGCTCGCCCAGCTCCAGGGGAACCACGCCGTGCAGCTCCATGGTCTCCAGGGGGAGCAGCCTGAGCGCCCGCGGGGGTATCTCCAGGGTGGCCAGGTCGAGGGCGCGGACCTGGTGCCTTTTCTGCAGCGCCGAGACCAGCGAGCTGGTGGAGAGGAAGCCCAGGGCGCTCAGCACCTCGCCGATCCTGCCGCCGTGCTGCTTCTGCAGACGCAGCGCCTGGTTCAGTTGCTCGAAGTTGATGACGCCGGAGTCGCAAAGCTGCTCGCCGAACCTAAGCCCCTGCCTGGCGCCGGCGACCTGATAGCTGTTCATGGTATTTCCTCAAACTCCTGAAGCGGCAAGGGGTTTTCTGGGGCCGAACTCGGCCCCTGCCCCTGCCTGGAGTGCTCTTTTGACCCTGGTGACCAGGGTGACGTCCTTGACCGGTTTGGCCAGGAAGTCGAAAAAACCCTTCCGGAACGCTTCCGATTCCTCGTCGCTGTTCAGGCTCGCGGTGATCATGAGCACCGGGATGCGCCTGGTTTCGGGCAGCGCCCGCAGGGCCTCCAGCAGCTTGTAGCCGTCGAAGAGCGGCATCTCCTTGTCGGTGACTATGACGTCGGGGGCTTCGGTGATCGCTTTCCTGAAGGCCTCGATTCCGTCCACCGCGCCGACGACCCGGAACCCCTCCTGCGCCAGCACCCTCGCCAACTGGGCCCCGGTGGCCGTGTTGTCCTCCACGATCAGGACGGTCTGCCGGCTGTCGGCTGCCGCCTCCTTGCCGAGGTAGTGCTTGTTGATGGCGGCGACGATGTCCCGCCTGGGCGCGATGCACGGCACGATGGTCAATCCGTGATTCACCGCCAGGTTGGCGGCGATTCTGGTGTCGGTCGGGTCCGCCATGGCCAGGTACAGTCTCTTTTGCTCCATTTTCAACGGGAAGAGGAGGTTGCGCATCGCCAGGTCGGCGGGGACCAGCTTGAGCAGGTCTGCCGGGTACAGGTATCCGGCGAAGTTCCTGACCATCTTGCAGCTGAACTGCTCGGCGAGCGTCGCCGCGATCTCGTCGCCGGTCGCCACCCCCATCTCCTCGAGGATGGTGCCGATCCTGACCTGGTGCTGCTTGGCCTTGTCCAAGGCGCGCTGCAGGGTCTTTTCGGATATGGTCCCGTTTGACACGAGTATCTCGCCGAACTTCTTTCTGTCAGTCGTCATGGCAGTGATTTCCTCGCACAACGGCACAACCCGCCTTTCCCGGCAGGAAAAGGCGCGGCTCTGCTTGCCCGTCCCCGACAGTTCCGGGGGCGGGCATTGATGGTGATCAGATGCGTCTATGAGGATTGGATTGCAGCCGGACAGGTTGAGGACATTTCATAAACCGATCTTGATCCCGGCGCGGACTAAATTCCTGATCCCGACCTCTTATACAGTAAAAACAAGGAAAAGTGTCTTACACTTTCTTGCATTTGACTGAGCCGTTTAATAAGAACCAGTATGTCCTTGCCGACGCGGAGCGGTGCGGCGGCGGGGCCGCTTTAAGCACTCTCCCCGGCCAGCAGGACGTAGCCCATGCTGTGGCGGGCCCGCAGTGGGAGGGAGGCGGCGGGGTCGGCTTTGCGCACCTTGGCGCGCAGCCGGCTGATCAGCACCTCGATGCGGGCGTTGGACGAGATGTCGTCCGGTTGGCCGAGGGCCTGGAAAATCTGCTGGCGCGAGACGTTTTTGCCCAGGTGGGCGAAGAGCAGTTCGAGCAGGATGCATTCCTGGGCGGTCAGGGGGATGTCGACGCCGCTTGGGGTCTGCAGGCAGGACGCCTGCGCGCTGAAATTCCAGGGGGTCGCCACGGGGGGCGCCAGCCGGCGCGCCAGGTTCTTGATGGCGGCGGCGAGCTCGGCGATCTCCACCGGCTTGACGAAATAGTGGTCGGCCCCGCTTTGCAGCCCCAGGATCCGCTCTTCCGTCATGCTGCGCGCGGTGAGCATGATGATGCCGAGCGTCGGGTTATCCCGCAGCCGCGCGGCTATCTCCAGGCCGCCTTCCCTGGGAAGGCCGAGGTCGAGCAGCACGATGTGCGGCTGCCTCTGGGCCAGGGCGAGGTCGAGTTGCGCGCCGTCGCCCACGCCGCGCACCTCGAAGCCGTAATACGACAGCCCGATGCTCAGATATTCCCGCAATTCAGGCTCGTCCTCGACGATGATAATGCTCAAGGGATTTTCGTGTGTCATATGGCGGTCCGTTCTCTTGACTGTTGGATGCGCCGGTGCCCGGCGAAGGTGCAGAAATGCGTGCTGTATCTTATCGGGATTTTATAAGCAGATAATCATCTTCACCCGTTCCATTCGGCGCGGGGAGCGACCTTCCCGGTCCCTTTGACACTCTGCACCCTGCGGCAAGCTGAGGCGTAGGAAGCTTCATCCGTCCCTGCCGCAAGAAAGTGTAAGGATTTTGTTATTCATTACTGTACTATATGAGCGTATATTTGCAAACCAAGCTGCCGGTGAAATTACAATTTTTGTTGTGGTGATATCGCCGTTCACCAAATTGATTTTGAGACACACAACTCGGTTTTCCTGATTCCTACCCCCACAAAGCTGATCGACATCTGACAGTACGTCCGAGCCCAACTGCTCTCGGGTTGCGGCACGGACAGGGGTTTTTTAATTATTATGCCGTTACAACCCGACGCTGAAAGGGCGCGGCATAATGTAGCACCATCTGCCAAAATTGGCCAGTCCCGAAGACGACCCGGGCGCCAAAATTTCCCGGGTCGCGCGGAGGCGGCCGTGCCGCGCCGCGCTGCCGGCGCTCCTCCCCCCCCCCGCCTCCCGGGGGGCGGGCCGCCCCGGCGGTTTATTTCGATTGTCATATTAAACAGTATTCACTGCAGTGGCAAGCGATCAAGTCTAACAAAATGTGACCAGTTGTGACAGTCGGAGGTTTTTTGACAGTGAAAAAACAGCTCTTCTGCCTGATGGTGCTGTTCATCTGCGGCCTGGGGGGCGCCGCGCTTCCCGCGCTGGCAGGCGAACCCCGCACCGTGGAGCTCCGCGTCGCCAGAAACGACACCCTGAAGGAGCTGTGCCGCACCTACCTGCGGCAGCCGGAGCGCTGGCCGGCGATTGCCCGTTTGAACCGGCTGGCCCATCCCGACCGGCTGACTCCCGGCCAGAGGCTGAGGATCCCGGTCGACATGCTGAAAGGGGTCCCCCTGGAGGCCCGGGTGACCTTCCTCAAGGGGACCGGCTTTCTCAAGCCCCCCGGCGGCGCGGGGTGGCAGCTGCTGCACCCGGGCGACCTGGTAGCGGTGGGAAGCGCCCTCAAATCGGGGCCGGCGAGCTGCGTCGAGGTTTCCTTCGCGGACGGGAGCCTTTTCCTGCTGCGGGAAAACACGGTCATAACCGTCAAGGAGGCCCAGTCGGGGATCCTGCACCTGCTGCGGCTGCTCCACCTGGAAGCCGGGAAGGTCATCACGCGGGTGAAGGCGGCGACCGGGCGCGATTCGCGCTTCGAGATCGAGACCCCTTCGGCCCTGGCCGCCGCCCGGGGCACGGAGTACCGCGTCGGCGTCGACGAGGCGCACACCACCAGGGCGGAGCTTTTGGAGCACAGCATCGCCTTCTCCTCCACCGGGAGCACGGTCGTGCTGAACCAGGAGGAAGGCTCGGTCGCCAGGTTCCGGGAGCCACCGTCCCCCCCCCGCAAGCTGCTGCCGCCGCCGGAGCCGGCCGGCCTCAAGCCGAGCTACCGGGCGGCGCCCCTGTCGCTAGCCTTCACACCCGTCGAGGGGGCGTCCTGGTACCGCGCCGTGCTGGCCCGGGACCGGGAAGGGCGGAACACGGTCAGGGAGGCGCTGATCCGGCCCGGCGAGAGCCTGGAGGCCACCCCGGAGGCCGACGGGGTATACTACCTCATCGCCAGCAGCATCGACGCCGAGGGGCTGGAAGGGCGCCTGTCCCGGCCCGTGGCGCTCACGCTGCACCGGGAGGAGCCAAAGCCGGTGCCGCCGCCGGCGAAGGGCGCGGTCCCCGCGATCCGCCTGCCGGACGACGCGGCCCGGTTGCGCAGCACCCGGACCGAGATCGCCTGGCTGCCGATCGCCGGCGCCGGCCGCTACCAGCTGCAGCTCGCCTCCGACCCGGAATTCGGGCAGCTGGTGACCGACGCGCAGGGGCTGGACGGCACCGCCTACTCGACCCGGGCGCTCACCACCGGCAGCTACTACCTGCGGCTGCGGGTCCAGGATGGGGAGGCGGGTGCCGGGGAGTGGTCCGCCGTCAGCAGCTTCACGGTACTGCAGCAGCCGCCGCCCGCGCTGCGCAGGACCGCCCGCGCCGGGAAGGGGAAGGGGTGGGACTTCGCCTGGGACCAGCCCGAAACCGGGATCGCCTGCCAGATCCAGCTCGCCGGCGACCCGGACTTCGCTGCGGTCCTGCTGGATCAGACCCTGCAGCGCCCCGAGCTGCACCTGGACCAGCCTCTGGCGCCGGGGACCTACTACGCGCGCGTGCGGGGCATCGACGCCGAGGGGCACGCGGGGAGTTTCTCCGAGGTGGCGCAGTTCGTCGTCGAGAAGCCCCCCCGCTTTCCCTACGAGTTCCTCGGGGTGGGGGCGGTCTTGCTGATGTTCCTGCTCTAGTTGCCGGGCGGGCGCCCCGTGCCGGCGCGCACACCTCCCGGGTTCGCGGGCTGCGGCTCCCCACCCCGAGACGCGCCAGGTTGGACCGGAAATACAACGTTCAAACTACGGACCCCCGCCTATGGTCAAGAACATGGCAGCCAAACTGCGCTTTATCCTGCTGCTCCTGGCGCTGGTGCTGCTCGTGCTGGGCGGCGACTATCTCGGGCTGTTTGCCGGGGTCGACACCTATGTCTACGACACCTTCCTCCGGCTGCGGGGCGGCAGGAGCGTCTCGCGGCGGATCGTCATCGTCGCGGTGGACGGCCATGCGCTGGCCAGGCTCGGGAAATGGCCGCTGGCCCGGCGCCACTACGCGGAGCTACTGGACCGGCTCTCCCTGGCCGACGCGGTCGGCTTCGACCTGCTGCTGGCGGAGCCCTCCCCCGATGACGCCGCGCTGGCTGCGGCCCTGGGGCGGCAGGGGAGGGTGGTCCTCGCCGAGTACCTGGACCGCTCCCTGGGGCTGGTCCCGCCGCTGGCGCGCCTGGCACCCCGCGGGGTCGGTCACATCCACATCGAGCAGGGGGTCGACAACACGGCGCGCGAGGTCTTCCACAGCATGTATCTGGGGGGGAGGCTGGTGCCGTCGCTCACCTCGGTCTTGTACGACCTGGTGTCGGACCGCGCCCTCCCGCGGCAGGTGGCGCCGACCGGCCCCGGCACACCCGGTGCGCCGCGCGCCTTCCAGCAGGACGGCCAGAAGATCAACTACTACGGCCCGCCGGGAAGCTTCCGGCAGGTGTCGCTGGCCCGGGTGCTGGACGGCTCGGTGGCGCCCGAGTCTTTCCGCGGCACGATCGCCCTGGTGGGGATCACCGCCCCGGGGATCGTGGACGAGGTCTCGACCCCCTTCAGCCAGGCCAGGAACAGGATGCCGGGGGTCGAGGTGCAGGCCAACATCCTGAACAACCTGCTGGACCGCAGCTTTCTGGGCGAGGTTTCCGGCTGGCTGCGCGCCGCCGCGGTCCTGGCCTCCTCCCTGCTGCTCGCGCTGGTTTTCCTGAGGTCGAGCGAGAGGAACGCGGCGCTTTCCTGGTGCTTCAGCCTGGTCCTCGGCGCAGCGCTCGCCTCGGCGCTCTTTTTTTGCCGCAACCTCTGGCTGCCGCCGATGGCGTTTTGCGTCTCCTTCAGCCTGATGTACCTGGTCACCTACCTCTACCGCCTGGACGGCGCGGCCCGCAGGCTCGACCGGGAGCACGACGTCATGATCTCCCTGCTGGGGTGGGACCCGGACGAGATGCCGGTGCAGCAGGCGGCCCCGGGGCTCTCCGGCTTTCTCTCCGAGGGGGGGATCAACGGCAAGATCCAGCGCCAGCTGCGCATGACCACCAAGCTGCTGACCCTGCACAAACAGCTGGAGATCGCCCTCAAGATGGAGCGCGAGGCGCTGGAAAACCAGGTGCGGCTGGTGGAGATGCTCTCCCACGAGTACCGGACCCCGCTCGCCATCATCAGGGCCAACCTGGACATCCTGGAGATGAAGGACGGCGCCGCCGGCGGGGCGCTCACCACCAACTTCGGCAAGATGAAGCGGGCCATGGCGCGCCTGGTGGAGGTCATGGACGTCTCGCTGGGGCGCGAGCGCCTGGAGCACGCGCACCTGCAACTGGACCAGGCCGAGATACCGCTGGTGCCTTTCCTGGGGGAGCTGCTTGAGGAGACCCGCGAACTCTGGTCCGAGCGCCGGCTGGAGTTGGAGATCAAGGAGTGCGGCGACTGCGTCGTCCTCGGGGACGTCTCCCTGCTCAAGACGGCGCTGCTGAACCTGATCGACAACGCGGTCAAGTATTCCGCCGAAAGCGAGCCGGTGCGCGTCTCGCTCAGCGCGACGGCCGACCGGGCCCTGGTCCGGGTGCAAAACCGCGGCGCCGTGATCCCGGAGCACGACCTGGACCGGGTGTTCGAAAAGTACTACCGCGGCACCGGCAGCGGCAACACGCGGGGCGCCGGGCTCGGCCTGTACCTGGTGCGCAGGATTGTCGAGCAGTTCGGCGGCCTGGTGACGCTGGCCAGCGGCCCGCAGGGCGAGACGACGGCCACGGTCGGTCTCCCGTTGGGGAAATCGGCCGCTTAGGTCGCTACGCATTCTTCAAAGAGGAGGGATTTCAGGATGGAGATGACAGTCAGGGTCCTGGTCGTCGAAGACAATCACGACCTGCGGGAGAGCGTCGTCGAGTGCCTCACCCTGGCGGGGCTGGCTGCCGTCGGGGTCGGCAACGCCTCGGAGTGCTACCAGGCGCTGGCCGGCGGCGAGTTCAACGTCGCGCTGGTGGATATCGGGCTTCCCGACCAGTCCGGCTACGTGCTGGCCAATTACATCCGGGCCAACACGACCCTGGCGGTCGTCATCCTGACGGCCCGGGATGCGCTGGACGACCGGATCAGGGGGTACGACGCCGGGGCGGATCTCTACCTCGTCAAGCCGGTCGACGGCCGGGAACTGGCCGCAGCCGTCGTCAGCCTGGCACAGCGCCAGCGGGTCAGGAGCGAACCGCAGCCCGCCCCGCCACCGGCGGCCGAAGCCTGGTCCCTGCACCTCGGCTCCTGGCGGCTCGCCGCGCCCAACGGGAACGCCTCGGACCTGACGGCCAAGGAGATGCAGTTCCTGGAGCTGCTGGCGGCCACGCCGGGCCGGCCCGTGGTGCGCGAGGCGCTGCTCGCCAAGCTGTACCTGCGCCACGACGAATACACCAGCCGCTCGCTCGACTCCCTGGTGCGGCGCCTGCGGGCCAAGATCACCGCCGACACCGGCATCCCGGTGCCGATCAAGACCGCTCACGCCGTGGGGTACTGCTTCTCGGCCGCGCTGCACACGGTGTGATGCCGCCGGCAGGGGTGCGGGACGAGAGCAGGGCCGTTCCCGGGCCGGGCGGGGGGCCATGGTAACGTTAGTGCAATAAAATGTAAGTATTTTTTCATATATTACTGTTCCCGACTGGAGTATATACTCACTGGCGCGCCGGGTGGTGCTTTGTCCGCGTGCCGGATGCCGCGATCTGCTGGAAAGGGAGGGGGACCAGATGGAAAGGACTATCTTGCTCGTCGATGATGTGCGGTTGTTCCTGGAAATCCAGAAGGAATTCCTGCAAAACTCGTCGGTGAACGTGGTGACTGCCAACAACGGGGTGGACGCCCTGCACGCCATCGACAAGCAGCGGCCCGACCTCATCTTCATGGACCTGGAAATGCCCGAGATGAACGGCGTGGATTGCTGCCGGGCCATCAAGTCGAATCCGGCCTCCGCCGAAATCCCCGTGGTGATGATCACCGGAAGGGGAGACGACGCCAGCATGCTGAACTGCCGTGCCGCAGGCTGCAACGGTTTCCTGACCAAGCCGCTCAACCGGATCCAGTACCTGGAGACGGCGGTTCGCTTCGTGCAGAACATCGACCGCCGGGAACGGCGCAAGCCGATCCGGATCCCGGGTTCGCTGCGCTTTCGCGGCACGAGCGTCCCCTGCGTCCTGCGCGACCTGAGCGTCGGGGGGGCTTTCGTCACGGCCCAGGAGGATTTCCAGGGAGAGACCGGCCGGGTCGTCCAGATCTCCTTCGCGCTCCCGGACGGCGCGCTGGTGGAGTGCCAGGGGAGCATCGTCTGGAACAAGGGAGCGAGCGTCGGCACCCCGCACGGTTTCGGGGTCAACTTCGTGCTGCTGCCGCAACCGGTCAGGGACGCCCTGACCAGGTACCTCAAGGCGGCGCAATGACCGCCGTCCGCAGGGAACTCCCCCCGAGTCCCCCGTCTGCCGGACGGGAACCGCAGTAACCCGCCCCAAGGCTACCACCCGCTTCCCCGCCTCCGGCAACCGCCGCCAGAAAACCGCCTCCGGTAGCCGTCTCCAGCAACTGCCTGCAGCGACCTGCTCCAACAACCGCTCACCCTGACAGCGGCAGCTCCCTGAAACGGGCCGCCGCCCCGGCGATCGCCTCCTCGCGGACGTTTCCGAACGCAAGCCGCAGGTAGCGTTCCAGGCCGGGCCCGAACACCTCGCCGGGAAGCAGCAGCAGTCCGGATTCGCGCGCCAGGCGCCGGGCCACCTCCCGGCCGGTCGACCCGGGGAAGGGGTGCCGGACCCAGCCGAAGAAGGGGCCGCTGGTCACCAGGGTGAAGGGGTTTCCCGGCTTGCAGAACTCCTCCCTGAAAACATCGTGCCGGCGCTCCATCATGACCCGGTTGCCGGCCACCCACTCCCCCAGCCGCTCCATGCCGAACTGCACCGCGTGCTGGGTCAGGCGCGGCTGGCAGACCGCCATGGTGTCCTGGGCCTTGAGGGCGTGGCCGATGAATGTTTCCGAGGCGGCCAGCATCCCGGCGCGGTAGCCGGTGAGGGCGTAGGTCTTGCCGAAGGAGGCGATCTGGACGAAATGCTCGCTCCAGGCGGCGTCCCGGAAGAGGTCGTGGGGTTGCGCGCCACCGGTGATGAAGCTGTTGTAGGTCTCGTCGAGCACGAGGGCGATGCCCCGGCGGGCGGCGAGCCGGTAGAGCTCGCGCAGGGTGTCCGGCGCGATGACCGCGCCGGTCGGGTTGCTCGGGGTGACCAGGAGTATGGCCCTGGTTTTGGCGCCGATCAGTCCGGCGAGCGTCGCCACGCTGGGGAGCCCGCCGTTCGACTCGTCGAAGGGGGCGTAGACCGGGCGGATGCCGAGTATCTCCAGGGCCATCGGGTGGTCGAAGTAGGCAGGGAGCTGCACGATCACCTCGTCTCCCGCGCGGCACAGGGTCACCATGGCGAGCCAGAAGGCCTGGCTGGCGCCGACCGTCAGGCAGACCTGGCGCGGGTTGAGGCCGGCGCCGTACAGGGAGCGGTACCCGGCGCAGACCGCCTCGCGCACCTCGGGGAGCCCCTCGTCCGGGGTGTAGCGCGAAGTGAGCGGGTCGCGCACCAGCTCCGCCAGGTAGTCGGTCAGTTCCCGGGGCGGCGGATAATCCGGCACCGCCTGGCAGAGGTCGATGACGGGGAGCGACGGCGTGGCCTGAGCGAGCCAGCCCCTGACCTCGGAAATGGGCGGCGGGTGGACCCCTGCTATCTGCTGTGAAATCGGGAACTTCACGGTAACCTCCTGTGGGACGCCTGCGGGGGAGCCGCCGGGGGGCGGCGGGGGAACTGCGGCGCTGGGGGGAGCAGCGCCGCTAGCGGGCGGTAGCGCCGGAAGTTACTACATACAACGCATCCGGGACGCCAGGCAAGTAAAATGAGGGGGCGCGGGCCCCTCGACTCCGCTCGGGGACCCCCCTTGCGGTTCGTTCGGGGGCTCGCCCGTGCGCTGAGCGGAGTCGAAGCGCGCTTAGCCAAGGCTTTTCACCTGGCAGGCTGTGGTACTCTCCCCCCTGTGAAACAGGGGGGAAGCTGAACGCAGTGTGGCAGGGGGGTATCTTCGCCGGCAGGGAGACCCCCCTGTCTCGCTGCGCGAGCCTTCCCCCCTGCTCCGCAGGGGGGACACACCTCCGGTGTAGGGTGGGCTGCCCCTGCCCGCCGCCTGGCAACCTACGCTCGCGTGGGCACGTGGTGCCCACCCTGCTTCGGCTCCCACCGGCGCGCGCAGAACGGAAAAAGGCCCTCGCAACCGAGGGCCTCTTTCCGTGACGACGACGGTCTGCAACAGGGCATCAGTGCCCCGCGGCGGCCGGCAGCTGCGACTCGAACTGCTTCTTGTCGTTGCAGCAGCGGTAGGCCTCCTCCGGGGAGATCTTCTTGGTCTTCAGGAGGTCCAGGATGTGCTGGTCCATGAGCTGCATGCCGTCCTTGCGCGCGGTCTGCATGATGGAGGGGATCTGGAAGGTCTTCCCCTCCCGGATCAGGTTGCCGATGGCCGGGGTCCCGACCATGATCTCCAGCGCCGCCACCCGCCCCTGGCCGTCGGCGGTCTTCAGCAGCTGCTGGCAGATCACCCCGCGCAGCGCCTCGGAGAGGACGGCGCGCACCTGCTCCTGGGAGTCCTTGGGAAAGACGTCCACCATCCGGTCCACCGTCTTCGCCGCGGAGCTGGTGTGCAGGGTGCCGAACACCAGGTGCCCGGTCTCGGCGGCGCTCATGGCGAGGTGGATGGTCTCCAGGTCGCGCATCTCCCCCACCAGGATGACGTCCGGGTCCTCCCTGAGAGCGGCGCGCAGCGCGGTCGCGAAGCTGTCGGAATGCTCGCCGATCTGGCGCTGGTTGAAGAGCGCCATCTTGTTCTCGTGGATGAACTCGAGCGGGTCCTCCAGGGTCAGGATGTGCTCGTGGCGCGTCGAGTTGATCAGGTCGATCATGGCCGCCAGGGTCGTCGACTTGCCGCTTCCGGTGGGACCGGTCACCAGCACCAGCCCCTTCCGCAGCATGGTGAGGTTGCGGACCGCGTCGGGGAGCCCCAGCTCGTCCGCGGAGAGTATCCTGCTCGGGATGATCCGGAACACCGCCGCGATGCCGCGGTGCTGCAGCATCAGGTTGCCGCGGAACCGGGCCAGGCCCGGCACCGAGTAGGCGAAGTCGAGGTCGTGCGTCTCCTCGAAGGTCTCGCGCTGCTTCTGGGTCAGGATCTCGAACAGTATCGACTTGAGCTCCTCGTGGGCGAGCACCTTGAAGTTCTGCCGCTCCATCTCCCCGCGCAGCCGGAAGATCGGGGGGGAGCCGGTGGACAGGTGCAGGTCCGAGGCCCCCCGGTCGCTCATCAGCTTGAACAGCGCGTCAATTCGTGCCATGTTTGGTCTCCGTCACAGTAGTATGGAAGCGACGTACTCGCCCGGGGAGATCTCGCCCCGCTCCAGGAGCTCGGTTCCCTCCTCGGTGATGCCGCGGTATCCGTTGTCCTTCATGAAGCCGATGATCTCGGAGCTCTTGCGGATCATCTCGAACGCTTCCAGGAGCGCCTGGTCGAAGCGGATCACGTCCAGCAGGTAGCGCCTGCCGCTGTATCCGGTGTGATCGCACTCCGGGCAGCCCCGGGGACGGAAGTACTCCCTCTGGTGGGCCGGAAGCCTGAGGGCCGCCAGCTCCTCGGCGCTTGGGTGGTAGCGCTCCTTGCAGCAAGGGCACAGGATCAGCACCTCCTTGCAGGAGACCACCCCCTTGAGCTGGGTAGGGATCAGGTAGTTCTTCTGATGCAGGTAGAGCAGCTGCTTCAGCACGGCGCCCTTGGTGCCGAGCGACATGCCGGCCAGCACCAGCTTGCCGCGCATGGCCGCCTTGCTGGCCGCGATGAAGGCGCCGACCTCGGTCACGTCCTCGATCACCAGCAGGTCCGGGTCGTGCTCCAGGGCGGCCGCGATCGTGGTGGCGGTGCCGTCGGCGTGATCGCGGGGGGGCGGGATGCGCGGGAAGCGCCTCCTGCCGCGCCCGAGCCGCTCGCCCAGGAGCAGCACGGTCCTGCCGGAGGTGTCGCAGTCGTCCAGGAACAGGTCGATCAGGCGGCAGCGCTCCTCGGCGTCGCGCTGCGCGATCAGGACCAGCCCCTCGCGCGCGCCGGCGAGCGCCCGCAGGTCATCGGCCTTGGAGGGCGAGAGCCGAAGGTCGGCGATGCTGTCCAGGTGCGGGGCCGAGATCCGCAGTTTGAGTGTCACATACTCGCCCCCCTCGCCGCCCAGCAGGTAGGCGAGAAACGGTATGCGCTTCCCCTGCCAGAGGAAGCTCAGGGCGCCGCTGCAGGGGAGACCGAGGGCGGGGCCGAGCTTGGCGAGCCTCCTGATGCGAGCGGTCAGCTGGCCGTAGTGGGTGGCCTGGAGCCGGCCGAGCTCCGCCGCCTGGCCGCCGCAGCGCGACAGCAGCAGGACCTCGTCCCCCAGGGGCTGCAGGGCGAGGCTGGCGTACTTTTGCTGCACGATGCGCAACAGCAGGTGGTTCAGCAGGGTCGCCCCCGAGAGGTCGCCGTTGATCGCCTCCAGGGCCCTGGCGGAGAAGTGCGCCGAGCTGAAGCCGAGGTCCGCGCTCCCCTGGTCCGGTCCGTAGACCAGCTCCTGCAGCTCGCGGATTTCCCGGATCAGCCCGACCGAAATGGTGACCTGGCAGCCGGTGACCCGGGAGAGCGCGTGTATCGCCTCCTGGTTGAGCGGGTCCGCCATGGCGACGGAGAGTTCGTTGCCGGAGAGAAAGAGCGGGAAGAGCTGGTAGCGCCGGGCCAGCTCCCCCGGGACCTTGCCGACCGCGGCGGCGTCGATGTTTTCCTTCTTGAGGCGGACGTAGGGGATGTTCAGCTGGTTGGCGAGCGCCCAGTCGATGTCCTCCTGGGTGACGGCCCCCTGGCGCACCAGCGCCTCGCCGATGCGGCACCCCGAGACCTTCTGCGCCTCCAGGGCGGCCCTCAGCTCCTGCTCCGTGATGATCTGCGATTTGAAGAGGACCGCCCCGATGGATCCCTCTTTGACAAGCCCGTTCATGTCCTCACCTCCAGCTATTGCAGACGGCCCACCTGGAAATGTACCCCAGAAACCGCCCACCGACAACCTTTACTTTGCTTCCTGCTTCGTGGTAACCTTGGCGGCTCGCGGAACAATCGCCTCCGGCGCTTGTTCTGCCGGGCATTCACGACGTTGCACGGGCCAGGGGGACCTCTCACGCCGCCAAGGCGAGGTCCCTCGTCCGTTGTCGATGGCAGCCGAACGAAGCTTACAGGAGAACACATGCAACGAAAAGCGATCGCCCTTCTGTCAGGGGGACTCGATTCCACACTCGCCGTCAAGGTACTGCTGGACCAGGGAATCGCCGTAGAGGCACTCAACTTCACCTCGCCGTTTTGCACCTGCACCGGGAAGAACGCCGGCTGCAAATCCGAGGCGGTCCGGGTCGCCGGCGAGTTCAACATCCCGATCAAGGTGATGAACAAGGGGGTGGAATACCTGGAGATCCTCAGGAACCCCAAGCACGGCTACGGCAAGGGGATGAACCCCTGCATCGACTGCCGCATCTACCTTTTGCAAAAGGCCAAGGAATACATGCTGGAGATCGGTGCCGACTTCGTGTTCACCGGCGAGGTGCTGGGGCAGCGCCCCATGAGCCAGCGCCGCGACACGCTGCGCGTCATCGAGAGGGAGAGCGGCCTGGACGGGCTCCTGCTGCGCCCGCTCTCGGCGAAGCACTTCAAGCCGACGCTCCCCGAGACCGAGGGGTGGGTGGACCGGGAAAAGCTGCTCGCCATGCAGGGGCGCTCCCGCAAGGAGCAGTTCGAGCTGGCGGCGGAGCTCGACGTGAAGAATTACCCCTGCCCGGCGGGCGGCTGCCTGTTGACCGACCCCTCCTTCGTCGGCAAGGTGCGCGACGTCTTCGACCACGCGCAGGAGCTGAACCTGCGCGACTTCAGGCTGCTGAAGCTCGGGAGGCATTTCAGGATCGGGCCCCGGACCAAGGTCATCATGGGGAGAAACGACGGGGAAAACGGGATGCTGGAGGGGATGGTCCAGGCCGGCGAGGCGACCCTGCGCTGGGGCGGCGGCCCGAGCCCGCTGGCCGCGGTGGTGGGGGAGTGCACGAGCGAGCTTTTGGCGCGCGCCGGGCAGCTGCTGTTGCGCTACACCAAGGCCCCGTTCGGCGAGCCCGCCGAGATGAACCTCTGGGTTGACGGCCAGGAGTCGCAGTTCGCCACCCTGCACAGCCTCGACGAGGCCGCGGTGGAGGGGTTGAGGCTGTAAATTTTCACCAACTCCCCATCAACTATTCCGGGCTGATCCGACCGATCGGTCGGATCAGCCAGCGGCCCCAGGCCCGCCGCAGCCGTCCAGCACCCCCCGGACCCGCCTCAGGAGCTCAGCCGGGGCGAGCGGCTTGGAGATGAAGGCCAGGTCGCTCGCCAGCACCCCCCGGGCGCGGATCTGCTCCTCCGGGTAGCCGCTCATGAAGAGCACCCGCAGCTCCGGATCGAGTGTCCGGATCTCGCGGTACAGCTCCAGCCCCCTCCGGCCCGGCATGATGACGTCCACCAGGAGCAGGCGCACCCGGCCGTGCCGGGTGAAGCGGCGCATCCCCTCCTCGGAATCGGCGGCCTCCAGCACCTGGTACCCCTCTCCCCGCAAAAGCTCCCCGATGCTGCCGCGTACCTCCTGGTTGTCCTCCACCAGGAGCACGGTCTCCCCGCCCGGGCCCCGGCGCCGCTCCGGCTCCGGGGCCCGGGCGGCCGGTAGGACCAGCGGGAGGTAGACCCGGAACGCGCACCCCCGCCCCGGCGCGCTCTCCACCTCGACGTGCCCCTTGTGGCTCTCCACGATGCCGTGCACGATGGAGAGCCCGAGCCCCGGCCCCCCCCCGGCTCCGTGCGTGGTGAAGAACGGCTCGAAGATCCGCTCGCGGGTCGCCCGGTCCAGCCCGACCCCGCTGTCGGTGACGCTGAGCCGCGCGTAGCGTCCCGGGGCGCCGAACCCCTTGCGCTTCAGGAACTCACCGTCCAGGGTGACGGCCTCGGTGCCGATCTGCAGGGTGCCCCCCTCGGGCATGGCGTCCTTGGCGTTCACGGCGAGGTTCATCAGCATCTGCTCCAGCTGCCCGCTGTCCGCGAAGAGCCGCAGCGGCTCCGGGTGCAGCCGCGTGGAAAAGGCGATCCCCTCGCCCAGCACCCGGCTCAGCAGCCGGTCCACCCGTCCGACGACCTCGTTCAGGTCGAGGTGGGCGGGGCTCATCGCCTGGTTCCTGCTGTAGGCGAGCAGCCCCCGGGTGAGCACGGCCGCCTTCTCCGCGGCGGCCACCACCTGGCCGGCGAAGCGGGCGCAGGGGTCGGCCGGGGCGCTCTTCATCTGGATCAGGTTGGCGTAGCCGATGATGGCGGTGAGGCTGTTGTTGAAGTCGTGGGCCACCCCGCCGGTCAGGGTCCCGAGCGACTCCATCTTCTGGGCGTGCCTGAGCGCGCCCGCCAGGGCGCGCCGCTCCGTGACGTCCTCCTTGAGCGCTATGTAGTGGCTGATGATCCCCCGTTCGTCCTGCACCGGCGAGATGACCGCCATCTCGGAGTAGAGCTCGCCGTTCTTCTTCCTGTTCTGGAACTCCCCGCGCCACTCCTTGCCGGCGCTGATGCTGCGCCAGAGCTCCCCGTACAGCTCGTCCGGCGTGGTCCCCGCCTTCAGCAGGCGGGGGTTGGCCCCGACCGCCTCCTCGCGCGAGTACCCGGTCACCTCGACGAACTTCCGGTTCACGTACTCTATGGTCCCCGCGGTGTCGGTGATCACCACGATGCTCGGGCTCTGCTCCACGGCGCAGGAGAGGCTCCTCAGCTGGTCCTCGGCGCGCTTCCTGCCGGTGATGTCCTCGACCGTCTCGATGGCCGCGATCACCTCGCCGGCGCGGTTGCGGATCGGGGCGGAGCTGAACATCAGGTAGCCGTCCAGCCCCTGCAGGTTCCGGCACCACCCCTCGCCCTGCATCCCGCCCGGGATGAGCGTCGAGCGCTGCCAGAGCGGGTTGTAGCGGTTGTCCGCCTCCCGGTAGTCCCCGTCCAGCACCAGGTCCGCCTGGGTCGGGTGCTCCGCCAGGTAGAAGGCGCTCCAGTGGCGGTGGGTGCCGAGCAGGTCGCGGGCGGCGATCCCGGAGAGCTCCTCGCAGGCCCGGTTCCAGATGATGACCTCGTGGCGGGAGTTCAGCACGAAGGCCGGGACCGCCAGGTTCTGCACCAGGTTTTCCGAGAACTCCTTCTGCTCCTCCAGCAGCGACTCGGTCTGCTTGCGCTCGGTGATGTCCAAAAGCGTCCCGACGATGCCGCCCGTTCCCCCGCCCAGGTCGAAGGTCGCCTTGTAGAAGATGACGTCCCTCAGGGTCCCGTCGGCGTAGGCCGCCTGGCTCTCGTACTGCTGCTCGCCGCCCCGGGCCAGGAGTTCCCGGTCCGCCTCGAAATAGACCTGGGCGAGCTCGGAGGGCGAGACCTCGAAGACGGTCTTGCCGACCAGCTGGGAGCGCTCCTGCCCGAGGTACTCTTCGAAGGCGCGGTTCGCGCCGAGGTAGCGCCCCAGCGGATCCTTGTAAAAGATCGGGGCGGGGATGGCGTCCAGCACGGCCTGCAGCAGGCGCAGTTCACCGCAGGCCTCCTTAAGCTGCGCCAGCCTGCCGTTGCAGGCCCGGGCCAGCTCCTGCAGCGCCCCGCCGCCGCTCCCCTCGGGGAGGGGCGGGGCGTCCGGCGTCGCGGCCATGCCGCGCGCCAGCTCCCTGAGCGGCGCCCGGGAGCGGGAGACGAGCCACCAGGCGAGGGTGAGCGCCGCGGCCCAGGCGAGGGCCAGGGCCGTCCAGAAAAAGCGGGTCACGCCCGCGACTCCCCGGTCAAGCTCGGCCTGCGGGACGCTCAGGGCCAGGGTCCAGCCGGTCGCAGGGAGCCCCCGGTAGCAGGTGAGCATGGGAGTCCCGTCGGCGTCCCGGGTCGCCGCGCTCCAGGCGCCTCCCGGGCCGGTGCCGGCGGGGGGGCGGGGGGAGGCGGGGGGGGCGCCGGGGATGCCGCTCCGCCGGGGGCGGAGCAGCAGGGTCCCCGCGGCGTCGGAGAGGGTGAGGTGGCCGGCGGAGCCGACCCGGACCCTGGACAGGGCGCCGAGCAGGTCCTCCCGCATCAGGTCGGGGACCCCGCAAAGGACGGCCCGGACCGCGCCGGAGGGGTCGCGCACCGGAGCCGAGATGACCACGCCGGGTCGCCCGGGGTGGGAAGGGGAGCAGAAGGGAGGGGAAATGTAGGGGCGCCCGGTGGCAAGCGGCAGCTTCAGGAGGTCGCTGAAGGCGTAGTCCCGGACCGGCTGGGCTGCGCCGGACGCCACGCCGGCCAGGACCCGCCCGTCGGGGCGCAGCAGGTAGAGGCCGCCGGGAAAGCCGAGCTCCCTGGCGCCGGAGGCAAGCCGCCCCTGCAGGCGGAGCGGATCGGAGCCCGCTTCGGAGCCGAGCGAGGCGGCCAGTGCGTCAAGGGAGTCCCGGGTCGCCCCGAGCCTCGCGTCCAGGCCGTCCGCCAGCGCCGCGACCAGGGTCGACTGCTGGCGCCGCGCTGCCTCGCGGGATCCCTCCCCCAGCCGCTCCAGCGCGAGCTGTCCCGCAGCCGCGAGCAGGGCGGCGCAAAGCAGCGCGCAGGCGCCGGCCACCCTGGCCGGACTGCTCAATCTCCGCATCGCGCCCTCCGGCCGGCGGCGCGGCCGGCGTTCCCGCCGCCCTGCGCTATGTTGGGGTTCCCAAGGGGCATCGCTCCACCTGCCGGGTTCAGCTCGCCGGCTCGTCGTGCTGGGAGGCGAAGATCTCCTCGAAGTCCGGCGCCGCCAGGAGGAAGGTCTCCAGGATGCAGGGGTCGAAGTGTTCCGGCATGGTGCGGCCGTCCCCCCGGGAGATGACCCGGACCGTCCGCTCGTGGTCCATGGCGGGCTTGTAGACCCGTTTGCTGCGCAGCGCGTCGTACTGGTCCGCCAGCATGACGATGCGCCCCTCCAGGGGGGTCGCCTCCCCCCTCAAGCCGCGCGGGTAGCCGCTGCCGTCCCAGCGCTCGTGGTGGGTGAGCGCGATGGAGGCGGCCATCTGCAGCACCTTGTGGCTGGAGCCGGCGAGGATCCTCCCCCCGATGACCGTGTGGCTCTTCATGGTGTTGAACTCTTCCGGGGTGAGCGGGCCCGCCTTCAAGAGGATGGCGTCCGGGATCCCGATCTTGCCGACGTCGTGCATGGCGGCGGCGATGGCGATGGTCTCCACGAACTCCTCCGGCATGCGCATCACCTCGGCGAGCCGCCTGCCGTAGAGGCCGATGCGCGAGATGTGCTTGCCGGTGTCCTCGTCACGCAGCTCAGCCGCGGCGGTCAGCCTCTCGATGGTCTCCCGGCTCATGCTGCGCATCTGGACCAGCGCGTCGCCCAGTTCCCGGGTGCGCAGCTCGACGGTGCGCTCCAGTTCGATCTTGTAGTTCTTCTCGATGAGGACCAGCCGCTTGTAATTGATCCCCTTCTCGACGGAGTGGATCAGGTAGGGGGGCTTGAAAGGTTTGATGATGAAGTCGAAGGCGCCCTTCTTGATGGCGGAGACCGCCATCTCCAGTTCGGCGTAGGCGGTCATCAGGATGACGGGGATCTCCCGGTCGTTCTCGTGGATCTTCTCCAGGAGCTCGATTCCGGTTATGTGCGGCATGTTGACGTCGGTCAGCACGACGTCGGGGGGGGAGCGCCGCAGCTCGGCGAGCGCGTCGAAACCGTTGGAGAACGGGAGCACCTCGAAGCCGCTCACCGTGAGCAGCATCGCCACGCTCTCGAGTACGTACGGGTCGTCATCGACCACGATGACGAGCCCTGATGTTGTATCCATATGGAGCTACCTCTTCCGCAGAATCCGGGTTATGTGTCAGTTAATGCTTTCGGCACATGGACCGGTAAACTTGAGGGAGAGTTTGCCAGAGTTTGCTTAGTGAAATCTAAGGGTTGCCGCCCGGCGCCGGTTTGCCCGCCGGCGCGGGAGGCGCGCCCGCCCCGGGCGCTTCCTGCGGGGCGGCCGGCCCGGGGGGCGCCGCCGGCGGCGGCCCGGGCTCCCCGGGCCCCTGCTGCTCCGGCTCCTTCCCCGCCGGGGCGGTTGCCCCCCCGCTCCGGGCGCTGGAGAGGTTCGCCATGACCTCGACCTTCTTGATGCTCTCGTCCACCTTCTGCTGCAGGCGCCCCACGTTGGGGGACTGGGCGAGCGCCGCCTGGTACTCGGCCTGGGAGAGCACCCCCTTGCCGGCCAGGAGCCTCAGGATCATGTTGGAGCGCTGCAGCACGCGCCCCAGGTTCTTGTAGGGGTTGTAGGCGAGCCGGGGGCCGGGGAGCATGGCGGCCAGGAAGGCGCACTCGCGCGGGGTGAGGGCGGAGGCCTCCTTGCCGAAGTAGTAGCGGGCGCCGTGCCCGATGCCGTAGACCATGGGGCCGAGCTCGACGACGTTCAGGTAGAGCTCGATGATGCGCCCCTTGGAGAGCTCCTGCTCCATCCTCTTGGCGAGGTAGAGCTCCTTCACCTTCCTGGTGAGGGTCTTTTCCCGGGAGAGGTAGAGGTTCTTCGCCACCTGCTGGGTGATGGTGGAGGCCCCGCGGGCCATGCTCTTCTTCTCCAGGTCGTACTTGATGGCGTTCTTGATCGCCTTGACGTCGATCCCCTCGTGCTTGTAGAAGCCGGCGTCCTCCGCCAGGATGACCGCCCACTTCATCTCGGAGGGGATGCTCCCCGAGGGGGTCCAGTAGCGGTTGCCGGGGCCGACCAGGAAGGGGTGGTAGTCGCCGTGCCAGTCCTTGACCTGGATGGTGAGGTCCGCCTTGCGGTTCCTCAGTTCTGACACCGGCGGCAGCAGGGAGAGGGAGACCGCGACGTAGGCGGCGTAGATCAGGGCCAGGGCGAGGGCCCAGCGCAGGTACCGTTTCATCCCCGCACCTCCGGGGCGCCGGCGGGGGCGGCGCCCCGGCCCGTCCCCATGGCTGCCATGCGGGCGGCCATGACCAGGGCCGCCTTCATGCTCTCGGCGCAGGCCCGTCCGGTCCCCGCCAGGTCGTAGGCGGTGCCGTGGTCCACGGAGGTCCGGATGATGGGGAGCCCCAGGGTGACGTTGACGCCGTCGTCGAAATGGAGCAGCTTGAGCGGGATGAGCCCCTGGTCGTGGTACATGCAGACGACCGCGTCGTAGCCGCCTTGCAGCGCGAAGTGGAACAGGGTGTCGGCGGAGAGCGGCCCGACGGCGTCGATCCCGGCGGCGCGCGCCGCCGCGACCGCAGGCGCGATGATCTCGCGCTCCTCGGCCCCGAAGAGCCCCCCCTCGCCGCAGTGCGGGTTGAGGGCGAGCACGGCGATGCGCGGGGTCGGGCAGAAGAAGCGGGAAAGGGCCTGGTCGGTGATCCGGATGGTGTCGAGGACCCGCTGGAAGGTGACCAGGGGCGGGACGGCGGAGAGCGCCTCGTGGATGGTCACCAGCGTCACCCGCAGGCGCTCCCCGGCGAGCATCATCACCACCTGGTCCGTTCCGGTCAGCCGGGCCAGGAGCTCCGTGTGCCCCGGGAAGCCGTGTCCGGCACCGTTCAGCGACTCCTTGTTGATCGGCGCGGTCGCCATCGCCTTGACCTCGCCGCTCAGGCAGAGGCGGGCCGCCTCGCAGATGTAGCGGTAGCAGGCGTCGCCGGCGGCGGCGGAGGGGCGGCCGTACTCCATGTCGGGAGCGGAGAGCCGGGAGAGCTCGCGCAGGTAGAGCGTGCCGGGCTCCCGTTTCAGCGGGCCGGTGTCCAGCACCGTCTGTATGGAGAGCGGCAGGGCGGTGACGGCGAGCGCGCGCTCCAGTGCGCCGCGGTCCCCGAGGATCAGCGGGCGGCAGAGCTGGGTGACGGACGGCTCGGCCAGGGCGGCCGCGATGATCTCGGGGCCGATCCCGCTCGGGTCCCCCATGGTAACGGCTATGACGGGTCTCTCCACGTGTTCTCCATTAAAAAAGGGGCCTGGGCCCCTTCTCACATAGCACAGATCACAGATTTTCACAATGGGAGCGTGACCCGGCGCAGCTGGCCGCTTTCGCGCTCGCGCCAGAGGAGCCTCAGCTCCTTGGCGCTCTTGGCCTCGCCCGGGAAGAAGAGAAAGCCGTTGGCCAGGTACTGGTCCGGGATGGTCTTCCCCTCCAGCCCCTTCTCCCTCAGGTCGTCCGAGATGCGGCTCTCGCGCTCCCGGGAGCCCGCCTCCGAGGCCCCGCCGATCACCGCGCCGGCCGCGCCCCCCATGGCGGCCCCCTTGCCCAGGTAGGCAGCCACGTTGTTCCCGGAGACGATGCCGAGCGCGGTCGCCAGGATGCCTCCGGCGGCCGCCCCGATCAGGGCTCCCTTGCCGGCGCTCCGGCCGAAGAAGGAGGCGAGCTGGGTCGACTGCTCCATGCGCTCGAAGGCGACGGAGTTGGGCACGACCTGCCAGAGGTTGCCGTCGGCGTCCATCAGGAAGCTCTGGGCGCTGTCGATCTCCAGGGCCTGCCCGCTCTTGTTGTCGAGCACCAGCTGCACCGGGAGCAGTCCGGCCCCCCTGATGTCGAAGCCGAAGGCCTTCTTGGCGGCCCCCTTGTCCGGGTAGGCCTCGCCCCCCAGCGCGACGCCGGAGAGCTCGTGGTGATTGGGGTATCCCTCGGGAGGTCTGAAGGGGATGTACTGGCTTTGGTAGCCGGCACATCCCGAGAGTGCGCAGATAAGGATCAGCAGGGATGCTATCTTCTTCATGGCGGACCTCCTGGAAAAGACTCGTGATGTGTGACCAGTGATGTGTGATTTTAATCACAATGGCGGATCGCGCATCACTCATTACGGTCCTTTAAGGATACTCCCTTTTCAATCCCTCTCAAGTCCGGCGAAGCGCACCAGCAGTTTCTTGTAGCCGATGCCGAACTTGACGATCACCTTCTGGTTGTCCCCCTCCCCCTCGATCTTCATGATGACACCCCGCCCGAACTGGCCGTGGCGCACCCGCATCCCGAGGCAGACCCCGTCTCCCTGGTCCTCCGGAACCATCCGGACCTCGTTGCCGAAGTCCGGCTCCATTTCCTCCTCGAAAAGCGAGGCGAGGTTGTGCCCCCCCCCCTGCCCGGAGCCGAGCGGGTGCTGCCAGGAGCCGCCCTGGTCCCCGCCGGAGCCGGTCGGGCCCGCCGGGCCCGCCGTGGAGCCGTGGCCTCCTCCCGCCGGGGCCTGGAACGGGTCGCCGGTGTCGAGCAGCGCCGCCGGCACGTCGCGCAGAAAGCGCGCCGGCGGGTTCATCTGCTCCTGGCCGAAGATGTGGCGCCGGCGCACGTTCAGGAGGAAGAGGCGCTCCTTGGCGCGGGTCATCCCGACGTAGCAGAGCCTGCGCTCCTCCTCCATCTGGACCGGGTCCTCCAGGGCGCGCAGGTGCGGGAAGAGGCGCTCCTCCATCCCGATCATGAAGACGACCGGGAACTCCAGCCCCTTGGCCGAGTGCAGCGTCATGAGCGTCACCGAGGACTTCTTCTGTTCCCCTTCCTGCTCCAGGTCGGAGACCAGCGCCACCTGCTCCAGGAAGGCGGCGAGCCCCTTTTCCCCCTCCCCCCCCTCGAAGGCCTGCATGGCGGTCACCAGCTCCTGGAGGTTGCCGAGCCGGTCCTGCGCCTCCTCGCTCCCCGCCTCTTTGAGCCTCGCCAGGTAGCCGGAGTCCTGCATGACCGCGGCGGCGAGTTCGCCCAGCGGCAGCGTGTCGGCAAGCCCGCCGTAGCGGCGCAGCTCCGCCACGAAGGCGCCCACCTTGCCGCGCGCCCCGGCGGCGAGCAGCGTCCCCTGAGCGGCCTCCAGCAGGGCCTGGTAGAAGGAGATCCCGCGCTCGGCGGCGAGCTCCGTGACGCGCTGCACCGTGGCGTGCCCGATGCCGCGCGGCGGGGTGTTGATGATCCGTTTCAGCGCCACGTCGTCGGCCGGGTTGTCCAGCACCTTCAGGTAGGCGAGGATGTCCTTCACCTCGAGCCGAGCGTAGAAGCGGACCCCGCCCACCATGTGGTAGGGGATGCCCGCCGCGACCATGGCGTCCTCCACCACCCTCGACTGGGCGTTGGTCCGGTAGAAGACGGCGACCCCCGAGAGGTTCCCCCCCCCGTCCAGGTAGCGCTCGGTCTCCCGGCAGATCAGGCGGGCCTCCTCCCATTCGTTGGGGAGGGTGCGGTACACCAGGCTCTCGCCGTCCGGGTTGTCGGTCCAAAGCCGTTTCGGCTTGCGGCCGCGGTTCTTCTCCACGACGTTCCAGGCGGCGTCCAGGATGTTCTTCGAGGAGCGGTAGTTCTGCTCCAGCTTCACCACCTTCACGCCGGGGAAGTCCTTCTCGAATTCCAGGATGTTGCGGATGTCGGCGCCGCGCCAGCCGTAGATGGACTGGTCGTCGTCCCCGACCACGCAGAGGTTGCGCCTCGTGCCGGCCAGAAGCCGCACCAGCCGGTACTGCACCGGGTTGGTGTCCTGGTACTCGTCCACCATGATCCAGCGGTAGCGCTCCCGGTACTTCTCCAAAACGGCCGGGTGCTCCTCGAAAAGCCGCACGGTCAGGAGCAGCAGGTCGCCGAAGTCCGCCGCGTTGCAGCGCTTGAGCCGCTCCTGGTACAGGGCGTAGACCCGGGCCAGCGTCGCCTGGTAGGGGGAGCCGACCTGCACCTCTTCCGGGGTGAGCCCCGCGTTCTTGAATTCGTCGATGGCGGCGCCCAGCCCCTTGGCGGAAAACTTCTTCTCGTCCAGGTTCAGCGCTGCGGCGCACTCCTTCAGGAGCCGCTCGCAGTCCTTGTCGTCGTAGATGGCGAACTTGCGGTCGTAGCCCAGGTGCTGGATCTCCTGGCGCAGGATCCTGGCGCAGCTGGAGTGGAAGGTCGAGATGAGCGGCATCTCCCCGCCGCCCAGGGTCTGCTCCACCCTTTCCCGCATCTCGCCGGCCGCCTTGTTGGTGAAGGTGACCGCGAGGATCTGCCAGGGGGGGACCCCCCTTTCGTGGACCAGGTAGGCGATCCGGTGCACGATGACCCGGGTCTTGCCGGACCCGGCGCCCGCGAGGACCAGGAGGGGGCCTTCGCCGTGCAGCACCGCTTCTTGCTGGGGAGGGTTCAGGTTCTGGAGCAGGTTCATGGGATTCCTTTGGGTACATCGCGGGGTGCCGCGCCGGGCGCGGGCCACCTTTTATACCACCTACCCCGGTTTTGGTCAAAAGGGAATCGGCGCCGGCGTTGCGGCGGGCGGGGAGCGGCGCCGGAAAGGCGGGAGGGGAGCGCACTACCATAAGCTGAGAAGGGCTTTTGCTGTGTCCCCCCTGCGTAGGAGGGGGGAAGGCTCGCGTAGCGAGACAGGGGGGTCTCCCTGCAGGCGAAAGACACCCCCCTGCTTCACTGCGTTCAGCGTCCCCCCTATTTCATAGGGGGGACAGAACCTCCCCGCAACTCACAGGCTCTTTTGCGCCAGCTCGTGGACGTCGCGCGCCAGCCCCGGCTCGGCGAGGATGCGGGTCAGCTCCTTTTTCATGAGCTCCTGGCGCGCCGGGTCGAAACGCCGCCAGCGGCTGAAGGGGGTCAGCATCCGGGCCGCGATCTGCGGGTTGACGCCGTTCAGCCTGAGAATCTGCTCGGTCAGGAACCGGTAGCCGGCGCCGCTTGCCTCGTGGAAGCGGACCGCGTTTCCCTGGCTGAAGGAGCCCACCAGCGAGCGCACCCGGTTCGGGTTGCGGATGTCGAAGTCGGGGTGCTCCAGGAGCGCCTGCACCTCGGAGAGGGTGCCGGGGAGCCGGGAGGTCGCCTGCAGCGAGAACCATTTGTCGATGACCCCGCGGTCCCCGCGCCACCTGGCGTAGAAGGCGTCCAGCGCCTCGCGCCGCTCCGGGCAGTCGCAGCCGGCCAGGGAGGAGAGCGCCCCCATGCTGTCCGTCATGTTGTCGGCGTTTTGGAACTGCGCCATGCAGAGATCGATGGCCTCCTGGCTCCCGGTCGTCATCAGGTAGGAAAGGCAGAGGCTGCTTAGCTTGCGGCAGCCTGCCAGTCCGTCGTCGGGGCGGTTGGGCGCGCGCGGGGCGCACGCCTGCCGCGCCGCCAGGAATGCCGGCCTGAGGCGTTCCCCGAGGGTGGCGCGCACGAATTCCCGGGCCGCGTGGATCGCCACCGGGTCGATGACCTCCATCTGCTCGGCCAGGTAGCTTTCCGTCGGCAGTATCAGGGCCTCGGCGAGGAAGGCGCGCTCCTGGCCGGCGTCGGCCAGCAGCGCGCCGAAGGCCGCCACGAAACGGTCGCTCACCTGCAAGGGGCGCCCGGCCTGGTGATCCGCCACCAGCCCCATGATGAGCCGCACCCCCTGGATCTGTCCCGCCTCCCAGCGCTGGAAGGAGTCGGAGTCGTGGGCCATCAGGAGCGTGAGATCCTCCTCCCCGTAGGGGTAGTCGATTTTGACCGGTGCCGAGAAGTTCCTCAGCAGCGATGGTACGGGACGGGAATCGATGTCGAGGAAGCTGAAGCTCTCCGTGGTCTGGCGCAACTCCAAAAGCCGCGTGGTGCCGGAGGCCGTCGCCTCCCCGGCCAGGCGCAGCGGGAATTCCCGGCCGCCGCGCCCCAGTAGCCCCACCGCGAGCGGCAGGTGGAACGGCTCCTTTTCCGGCTGGCCCGGGGTCGCCGGGCAGCTCTGGGTCACGGTGAGGGTGTAGCTGCGCGCCCCCTCGTCGTAGCAGTCGCTGACCGTCAGAAGCGGGGTCCCCGCCTGGTCGTACCAGCGCATGAACTGGGAGAGGTCGCGTCCGCCCGCATCGGCCATCGCCTGGACGAACTCGTCGACCCGGACCGCCTGGCCGTCGTGGCGCTGGAAGTAGAGGTCCATGCCCGCCCGGAACCCCGCGCGGCCGAGCAGGGTGTGCAGCATCCGGATCACCTCGCCCCCCTTGTGGTAGACGGTCATGGAGTAGAAGTTGTTGATCTCGACGTAGGATTCCGGGCGCACCGGGTGGGCCAGGGGGCTCGCGTCCTCGGCGAACTGGGCGCTTCTAAGCGACTTGACGTCGGCGATCCGCTTCACCGGGCGGGATTGCATGTCAGCCGAGAACTCCTGGTCGCGGAAGATGGTGAGCCCCTCCTTGAGGGAGAGCTGGAACCAGTCGCGGCAGGTGATCCGGTTGCCGGTCCAGTTGTGGAAGTACTCGTGGCCGATGACCTCCTCGATCGCCTGGTAGTCGTCGTCCGTGGCGCTCTCGGGGCTCGCGAGCACGTACTTGGAGTTGAAGACGTTGAGCCCCTTGTTTTCCATGGCGCCCATGTTGAAGTCGTCCACCGCGACGATCATGTAGGTGTCGAGGTCGTACTCGCGGCCGAACTCCCCCTCGTCCCAGCGCATGGCGCGCTCCAGGCTCCTCAGGGCGTGCTCGCACTTGTCCCGGTTTTTCTCTTCCACGTAGATCTCGAGGTTCACCTGGCGGCCGGAGACCGTGCTGAAGCGGTCGGCGATGTGCACCAGGTCGCCCGCCACCAGGGCGAAGAGGTAGCTCGGTTTCTTGAAGGGGTCGTGCCAGGTGGCGAAGTGGCGCCCGTCGGGGAGCTCCCCCCCGGCGACGCGGTTGCCGTTGGACAGCAGCACCGGGCAGGCGGCCTTGTCGGCCCGCAGCGTCACCGTGTAGACCGCCATGACGTCGGGGCGGTCCGGGAAGTAGGTGATGCGCCGGAACCCCTCGGCCTCGCACTGGGTGCAGAGCATCGGTCCCGAGGCGTACAGCCCGGAAAGCGCCGTGTTCGCCTGGGGGCTCAGCTCCGTCGTCACCTCCAGCGTGAAGGACTCGGGCGGCTCCGAGATGGCAAGCCGCTGCTCCGAGAGCTGATAGCGCTGGGCGGGAATTTCCTCGCCGTTCAGGGTGAGCGAGACGAGCTCGAGTTCCTCCCCGTCGAGCAGCAGGGGCCTCACTCCCCGGGTTCGGTCGTGGTTGGCGCGGACCGAGAGCTTCGAGACGACGCGGGTCAGCTCCGGTTTCAGGTCGAAAGTGAGCTCGACGGTTTCGATCAGGTAATCAGGGGGGGTGTAGTCTTTCTGATGGATGGTCGGGTGCTGGCATTCGGACATGGGCGATTTCCTCGTGGTGGCTTTGGATTCGGGAGGTTGCCGGGTGGTGCGCGCAGCTGCCGGCAAGGCGGCCTTTTCCCTAAAGGCAATACATCATTGTACCGGTATGCCCCACCGTTTTCAACGTTCCTGACTGTTGGCGGAGGTTTTGGTGGATTTTAGCACAGGGAGCCCGGGCGCATGGTGATTCGCCCCTGCGAAACCCGGGCGCCCTCCCTCGGGAGGGGAAGTGGGGGGAGCATTTAACTGTCGACTGACATTGGTGCTCATTGCTAAATGATGGTACTATTCGAGGGGAAAAATCGAGAGAATGGTACCTGGCATCGATGCTGGCGCTGCGTCAGCACTAACCAACCGAGAGGATGAAATCATGGGTATTGCTTACAGCAAGGCACTTCTGGGCTCCATAGTTTTGACAACCCTCATTTTGACCGCGGCATCGCTCAACCTGCCGGCAACGTCTACCGCCGCAGAACTGCAACCGCTCTCCATAAGCATGGAAGGCTATGACTACCCGTACCCGGTGCAGTTCCTTCCGCTCAGTATCGAGGGGCAGGACCTGAAAATGGCCTACATGGACGTGCCGCCCGCCGGAAAGAGTAACGGCACGACGGTGCTCTTGCTGCACGGCAAGAACTTCTTCGGCGCCTACTGGAAGGAGACCATCGCGCAGCTCTCGGCAAACGGCTACCGGGTGATCGTTCCGGACCAGATCGGCTTCGGCAAGTCGTCCAAGCCCAATATCCATTACAGCTTCCACCTGCTGGCCTCCAACACCATGAGGCTCGTTGAGAGCCTGGGCGTGAAGCAGCTGGCGGTGGTCGGCCACTCCATGGGAGGGATGCTGGCTACCCGCTTCGCCCTCATGTTCCCCGATGCGGTGACCCACCTGGTGCTGGAGAACCCGATCGGGCTGGAGGATTATCGCGAACTGGTACCCTATCTCCCGCTGGACCAGGCCTACAGGAACGAGCTGAACGCGACCGAGCCGGGGATCCGGGCCTACAACAAGAGCTACTACGTGAACTGGAAGCCGGAGTACGACGAGTTCTTCGCCACGCCGGCCGCCCGGATGCGGCTCAGCGGCGAGTACCCGCGCCAGGCGCTCTCGGCGGCCCTCACCTACCAGATGATCTACGAGCAACCGGTCTGCCACGAGTTCGGCAAGCTGCGCGTCAAGACCCTGCTGGTGATCGGCCAGTCCGACCGGACCGTGGTCGGCAAGGCGCGGCTTCCCAAGGCGCTCTTGCCGAGCGCCGGGCAGTACCCGGAGCTCGGCCGGAAGACGGCAAAGCTCATTGCCGGCTCGCGGCTGGTGGAGATTCCCAACGTCGGGCACATCCCGCATTTCGAGGCCAAGGAGAGGTTCAACCAGGAACTGCTGGGTTTCCTGAAACCGTAGTGGGCGTGCAGTATCCCCCCTATGAATAGGGGGGAAGGCTCGCGCAAGCGAGACAGGGGGGGCCCCTCACGGCAAAGCCCCCCCCTGCTTCACTTCGTTCTGCTTCCCGCCAACTTCATAGGGGGGATGCAACTAAGAAGGCGCTGGCCAACCCTCGACGCTTTCAACTAATCCGCGTTGCACTGGGCGATGATCCGGGCGATCTCCTCTTCGGGGATCTCGTCGTCGAGCCGGATCGCACCGTCGGCGTCCTTTCGCAGATCGGAGATGCCGGGGAAGCTCTGCTCCAGGTACCTCAGCTCCTGGGATTGGCGCCGCACCGTCTTCAACAGCCGCCGGTTCTCCTGCTCCAGGTCGTATTTCTCCAGAGCGCCCCGGATGGCGAGCCTCAGTTCCAGGTCGTCCCAGGGCTTGGTGAAGAAGCGGTAGATCTCTCCGTTGTTGACCGCCCGCACGGTCGCCGCGATGCTGGCATGCCCGGTCAGCATCATGCGCACCGTGTCGGGGTAGAGCTTCTTCACCAGGGCGAGGAACTCGGCCCCGGCCATCCCCGGCATCTGCTCATCCGAGATGACCACCTTGAAGCTGCCACCGCGCAACGCCTCCAGGGCCTGCGCGCTGCCGGCCGCGCCGCTCACCCGGTACGGCTCGTCGTGCAACCCCCGCAGCAGGGCCGCTATGACATGGGGCTCGTCGTCGACGATCAGTATGGTGTCGTTGTCTGCCGTCATTTCCTGCCTCCCTTCGTCTGTAGCTTTTTGCCGGTTGGCGCCGGTCTTCCGCATCAGGTCCCTCCCCCGCCCCCATCCCCACCCTCCCCTTGAAGGGGAGGGAGATTCCTGTTGGCAAGGATTGGCGGCCCATCGGTTCTTTTCGCACCGCCGACGGCGGGCGGACACCATGAAACCAGAGCACCGTCCGCTAATCCCTCTCCTTGATGACGAAGACGCCTCCGGGGGGAGGGTCGATCTCAAAGTAGTGCGCAACCGCGACGATCTTCCCCGCGTCGAGCACGGTTCCCTTGGTCAACAGGAGCAGTCCGGTCCCGCTGTAGAGGTTGCGGCTGATGCGCATCCCCTCGACCAGCTGCCTGGGGCGCAGCTCCACGGAAAGCTCGCGGGCTGGGATCCCGGTGCCGGGCTGCCCGGTCCCCGGATCCCCCCCGAAGTCCGGGCCGACGGCCGGGTCGTAGACCGTCCCCTGGTCGGCGGGCCTCCAGTCCACGTGGATGCCGCAGGCGGGCGGGTCGACCCGGTAATGGCGCACCACCGTCGTTATCTTGGGCGTGTCGAGCAGGGTCCCCCTGGCCAAAAGCAGCAGCCCGGCGCCGCTGTACAGGTTTCGGGTGACGCGCATCCCGGCCAGGAGCTGCTTGGGTCTCAGCTCCTTCTCGGCCCCCTCGTCAGCCAGCGGCCGCGCGGGGAGGTACAGGGCCCGGATCCGGGGCTCCATCAGGGAGAACAGCATCGGGTCGAGCCGACTCCCCAGCTCCCCGGCCGCCTTGCGCAGCACGGCTCCGACGGCGGCCTCCCCGCGCTCCTCCTCCAGCTCGTGGTCGACGAAGTCGGCGATGGCGATGATCCGGGCCCCGAGCGGGATGCCGGTCCCGGCCAGCCGGTCCGGAAAGCCGCTGCCATCGTAGTGCTCGTGGTGGTGCCGGATCAGGACCCCCGCGGCCCGCAGCTCCTCGACCTCGTCGACGGCGGTCTGCCCGCGCACCGCGTGCTGCAGGAAGATGCCCCGCTCCTCGCCGGTCAGGGCGGCGGGCTTCTTGGCGAGGATCTCCGGGGCGATCCCGATCACGCCGATGTCGTGCAGAAGCGCCGCGGTCCGGATCGTCTCGACCTGGTCCGGCGGGAGCCCCAGCTCCCGGGCCGCGCCCTGGGCCAGCGCGGTCACGTTCCCGGTGTGCTCCTGCAGCCGGCTGCTGTGCTGCTCGATCAGCCGGGAAAAGGCGACGATGGTCTGGCTGAAGGCCTGGCCGATCTTCCGGTTCCTCCCCTTGAGCTCCTCGTTTTGGTGCCGGATGGTGGCGGTCTGCTCCAGCACCCGTCCCTTCAGGTTGCTGTTCCACTCGGCGAGCTCGGCGTTTTGCCGCTGCACCAGGTCGCTCAGGTAGCGGTTTTGCATCAGCAGCCGGTACTGCCCGACCCCCTCGTGCACGGTCCGGCGCAGCATCTCGTCGTCCCACGGCTTGAGCAGGTAGCGCGAGGCCCCCCCCTTGTTGATGGCGTCCATGGTGGCGGCCATCTCCGCGTAGCCGGTCAGCACCATGCGCACCGCGTCCGGGGCAAGCTCGCGCGCCTTTTGCAGGAACTCGGCGCCGGACATCCCCGGCATGCGCTGGTCCGAGAGGATGAGACCCACGTTGGCGTGAGCCTTCAGGCTTTCCAGCCCCTGGGCGCCGGAGCTCGCGCTGATGACCTCCAGGTCGCCGTCGTCCTCCAGCAGCAGCCTGGTGATGGCGCGCAGTATGTTCTCCTCGTCGTCGACGAGCAAAACGGTGCACGGGATCTGCGGTAGCTGGCCGGTCATGCTGGCTCTCCCGGGGCTGGCGCCCCTTTCATGATGGTTAGGATGCTCCCGTGCTGCTCCTCCTCGGTCATGGTGATCCCCTTGACCTGCAGCTCCCAGCCGCCCAGGGTGACGGTCCGGTAGCAGCAGGATGCCTCCGAGATCCCCTGCGCCAGGGCGCAGATCTCCGGCGGGAGCACCTCCTCCATCGGCGCCCCGAGGACCAGCTCGGACGCGAGGCCGAGCAACTGCGCCGCCTCCCGGTTCACCTGCACCACGACACCGTCCGCGGCAAGCCCGAGCACCCCGAAGGGGAGGCGGTCCAGGACGTTGCGCGCGTGCAGCAGGGCCCGGTTCTGCCGCATGAGCTCCGAGGTCCGGGTGCTCACCAGCTGCTCCAGGTTGGCGTTCAGCTCCCGCAGCTCCTCGTTTTTCAGGTGCAGCTCCAGCGCCAGCTGCACGTTCCTGCGGTGGGTCGCGAAATGCTCCAGCGCCTTGGCGACGGTCATCCTCAGCTCGTCGTCGTTCCACGGCTTCGGGATGAACTTGTAGATCTTCCCGTCGTTGATCGCCGCCACGACCGCGGCGGTGTCCGCGTAGCCGGAGAGCACGATCCTGATGGTGTCCGGGTGGCGGCTGAACACCTCCTTGAGGAATTCGACCCCGTTCATCCCGGGCATCCTGAAGTCGGAGATCACCACCTGCACCTGGGGCGAGGAGCGCAGCAGCTCGAGCCCCTCCTCGCCGGAGCCGGCGGTCAGTATCAGGTAGTCGTCGTCCAGGAAGATCCGCTCCAGGGAGCGGAGCACGTTGCGTTCGTCGTCCACGCACAGTATGCGCGTCTGGTCGCTCATCCCGAGACCCCCTCGACCGGCAGGGTGATGGTGAAGGTGGTCCCGCTGCCGGGCGGGCTCTCCACCTCTATGGAGCCGCCGTGCTTCTTGATGATGTCGTAGCTTATGGAAAGCCCCAGGCCGGTCCCCTTGCCGACCTCCTTGGTGGTGAAGAACGGCTCGAAGACCCGGTGCTGGATCTCCTGCGGGATGCCGCAGCCGGTGTCGTGGATGGCGACGGTGACCCGGTCCCCGGCACCCCGGGTCGTGATGCTGATCTCGCCCTGGGTCTCGATGGCGTGCGCCGCGTTCACCAGCAGGTTGAGAAAGACCTGGTTCAGCTGCTGGGGGAGGCAGAGCACCGGCGGGAGCTCCCCGTAGTCGCGCCTGAGCGTCGTCTTGTACTTAAGCTCGTTCCAGGCGATGGTGATGGTGGTCTCCAGGCAGTCGTTCAGGTCGACGTAGCTCGCCTTCGCCTCGTCCGCGTGGGAGAAGCTCTTCAGGTTCTGGACGATGGTGCGCACCCGCTCGGCCCCGTCCCTCGATTCGGCCAGCAGGGCGCGCGCGTCCTGCAGGATGTAGTCGACCTTGAAGGAGCGCCGCGCCGCCAGGATCTCCTCCTTGAGCGGCTCCGCCACGCTCCCCTGCATCCCCGCGCTCTGCAGCTCCAGAAACCTGGTGAGCCGGTCCAGGTACTTGGTCATGGTGCCGAGGTTGCTGGAGATGAACCCCATCGGGTTGTTGATCTCGTGGGCGACTCCGGCGGCGAGCTGGCCGATGGAGGCCATCTTCTCCTGCTGCAGCAGCTGCGAGTGGGTGGCCTTGAGGTCCTGGTAGGCCGCCGCCAGCTGCTCGGAGACCTGCTTGATCTCCGTCAGGTCGTGCAGCATGATCACCTCCCCCCCCTCGTCGTAGGGGTAGCTCTTCAGCGCCAGCCAGCGCCGGCTGGGGGTGTGGAACAGCTCCCCGGAGGGCCCTTCGCCGAGGTCCGGGTCGAGCCCGGCGCCCCGCAGCAGCCCTCTCCAGTCGCCGGCGATGGTCTGCTGGTAGCTGCAGCCGACAAACTTCATGAAGGCGCGGTTGCAGCGCCTGATCCTCCCCCGCCCATCGACCAGCGCGACCATGTCGTCGACGCAGTCCATGGTCTGCTCCCACTCGCGTTTGCCCAGCTCCACCTGGCGGAACAGCTCGGTCAGCTCTTCGTGCTTCAGGACCAGCTCGGCCTGCTTGGCGAGCAGCTCGCGCTCGGTCTCCTTGCGGGAGGTGATGTCCTCCTTCACCGCCAGGTAGTGGCTGATGGCGCCGTCGGCGTCGGTGATGGGCGAGATGATGGCGCTTTCCCAGAAGAGCGTGCCGTCCTTGCGCCGGTTGTGCATCTCGCCGTGCCACTCGCGGCCGGAGCCGATGCTCCCCCAGAGGTCGGCGTAGACCTCGGGCGGCTGGACCCCGGACTTGAGGATCCTCGGGTTCTGGCCGATCACCTCGGAGAGCGGGTAGCCGGTGGTCTGGCAGAATTTGCTGTTGACGTACAGGATGGCGCCGGTGGGGTCGGTGATGACGATCGTGCTGGCGGTCTGCTCGACCGCGCGCGACAGCAGCCTCAGCAGCTCCTCCGCCCGGATCCTCGCCGTGATGTCGTAGAGCGTCTCGACGACGGCGACCACGACACCGTCCCTCTTGACCGGCGCGGCGTCGAAGAAGAGGCGGCGTTCGCGGCCGTTCAGGTCGGGAAACCACATCTCCGCCCGGAGGATCCCCTGCATCACCACGTCCCTTTCGAACTCGCGGTAGTAGTTCCCGAGTTCCGAGGCCCGGCCGTCCAGCACCAGGTCGGACAAGGTCGGGCGGGGCTCGGGGTAGAAGGGCTGCCAGTGGCGGTCGGTGCCGAGCATCTCCCGGGCCGGCACGCCGGTCAGCTCGGCCATGGCGCGGTTCCAGATGATGACGCGGTGACTCGTGTCGATGGCGAAGAGCGGCGTGGAGGTGCTCTCCAGCAGGGTCTCGGCAAACTGGCGCTGGTCGTCGAGCATGCTCCCCCGCAAGACGGAAGAGGAGATGTCCCGGAAGCTGCCGCGGACCCCCGCGGCCTCGCCGCCTGCCCCGGTCACCGGGTGGCAGCAGTAGTTGAACCAGCGCGCCTCCCCCCCCTTGGCCACCAGGCGCAGGTCGAGCGGCGCGCCGTCCAGCCCCGGGACGCCGCCGTCGCGGCGCAGCATCCAGACCCTGCTGTCCTCCGGGTGGACGATGCTCTCCAGGAGGCCGGGCGACGCCAGGAACTCCCGGTCCGCGTAGCCGGTGAGCGCCAGGCAATTCGGGGATATGTAGCGGATCGAGTGGTCCGGGTTTCTCAGCAGGGAGAGCTCCGAGTTGCATTCGGCCAGGATGCGGTAAACCTCCGGGTCCTCTCCGGGCATGTCGTTGTCGCTTGCCATTTACCCAACCTCGCATGGCATAACTGTCGTAAGGATCATGGATGATGGTCTCCGAGTCACTTCGGCGCTTACGGTGACAGAGAGCGTGATAGGTGCCCTGTCAGCGCTGACAGCTGGATGCTATTGATATCGGAAAAAACAGGAGCTCCTTGAGATGTTTTCTTTCCTAAGCCACGCCGCCTGTGTAGTAAGGTTTTTTTATGGGTTTTTTGGGGAGGGGCGTTTGTTGGCCTCAGCTTGCCGGCAGGCGCGGGATCTCGATCCTGACGCAGGTCCCCGCGCCGTCGCTCGAAATGGAGATGCGCCCGCCGTGGCCGGAGATGAAGCGCTCGGCGATGGTGAGGCCGAGGCCGACGTGGCTTTCGGGGGTCTTGGTGGTGAAGAACGGGTCGAACAGTGAGCCGGCGTGCTGGTCGGCGACGCCGGGGCCGCTGTCCATGATGACGATCTCGGCCAGTTCCGGACCTGCGACGACGGCCACGCTGATGGTGCCGGGCTCGGAGCCGAGGGCCTCGCAGGCGTTTTTCAGCAAGGCCACCAGGGCGGTGTTCAGCAGCGTCAGCGAACCGAGCACCGTGATGCCCCGCTCCGGCTGGGACCAGTGGACCTGGGTGCCGGGGGGGGCCAGCACGGAGAGCATGCCGACCAGCGGCTGCAGCAGGGTGACCAGGTCCAGTTCGGCCATCCCCTGGTTGGCGAGCCCCAGTTCGAGCTGGGCCAGTTGCTGGATGATGAGGGCGATCCGCTGCCCCCCCTCCCGGGTCTCCTGGAGCAGGCAGGGGAGGTCCTGGCGGATCTGCCGGATGCGGTGGGACGTCTCCAGCTGGGCGAGGGAACTCTCCAGCTCCGGCCTGAGCCCGTAGAACGTGCGCAGTTCCTGGGCCAGGCCGTCAGCGTAGCGCAAAAGGTTCGCGGAGTAGCGCTCCAGCGTGGAGAGGTTGCTCATGACGAAGCCGAGCGGGTTGTTGATGTGGTGCGCGGCGCCGGCCGCCAGCCGGGCGACGGCGCCGACCTTCTCCTGCTCGACCAGCTGGTGCTGGGCCTTTTGCAGCCGTTGCAGCGCGGCCTCGGTTTCCCGGCGGGCCTCGGCCAGGGCGCGCTTGTGGAGGGTGTTGCGCACCGCCGCCCGTATCCGTGCCAGCAGGTCGGCCTCCTGGAACGGTTTGACGACGTAGTCGTCGGCACCCAGGTCGAGCCCCGCCGAAATCTGCTCCAGGGACGACTGGGTGGTGAACAGGATGACGGAGAAGAGGCGCGTCGTGAGCTCGATGGTCCGGAGCACCTCCAGTCCGGAGATCCCCGGCATTTCGACGTCGAGCAGCACGACGTCCGGGGGCTTCGTCTCCAGCGCGGCCAGGCAGGCGCAGCCGTCGGCCGCCTCCAGCACCAGGTATCCGGCCTGGGTCAGGAGTTCCGAGACGTAGCTCCGCAGCGACGTGCTGTCGTCGACGACCAGAACGGTCGGCTGTTTTTGGTGTGAGCTCGCTGTCATGAGGCGAAGAACCCTGGAGTGCGCAGTGGTGCCGAGGCGTCTCGCCGGAGGCGAGCTCCCCACAGGTGTGCCGGTCTTTGCCGGCAAATGAGCCGATCACCTTACCTATCGGCATGGTGCCGAAGTTGCTGAAATGTTTTTACTGACGGTTATGTACAGCTCTCGGCCAGATTATCTGGTGACACGGAGCGCCGGAAAAGGTACTATCGGCAGCTAAAATCGACCTGCAGGTATCAGGCAGGCCCGGCGCGGGCGGAGCCCCTGCGGAATAAGGGAGACAGAGAATAATGACCATGGAAAAGCAGAACTTCCGGCTGGAGGGGGTCTACCCGCAGCGCCAGAAGGAGTATTTCATGCAGCGCATCAAGCTGCCGGCCGGCATCATCAGCTCCGAGCAGGCCGCCCGGGTGGCGCAGATCGCCGAGTGCTTCGCCCGCGGCCAGGTGCACCTCACCACGCGCGGGAGCATCGAGCTGCACTGGTTGACCGAGGCGGACCTGGCGACGGTGTCGGCGCAGCTCGCCTCGGTCGGGCTGGTGAGCCGCGGCGCCTGCGGCGGCGCCGTGCGCGGCGTGGTCTGCGGCTCCTTGGGAGCTGCCGGGGCGCCCGCCTTGGAGGCGCTCGCCCGCAGGATCCACCGCCACTTCACGGGCAACCCGCGCTTCGAGAAGCTCCCCAAGAAGTTCAAGGTCGGCATAGAGGCCGACACCTCCAGCGGCCGACACCTGATCCAGGACATCGGGCTGGTCCCGGCCGCTTCGCAGGACGGGCGTCCGCGCTTTAACGTCTGGGTCGCCGGCGGTCTCGGGCGCGAGCCGACCCCGGGGTTCCTGCTGGCCCAGGGGGTCCTCGAGGAGAGCCTGCTGCCGCTCATCGAGAAGGTCCTGAGACTGTACCAGGAGAATACCCCGCCCCCCAAGCGGCTGAAGCACTTCGTGCGCCAGATCGGGCAGGAGGCGTTCCGGGAACTGGTGTTCGCCGACCCGGCGGTTGCCGAGGAGCTGGCCAGCGCTCCCAGCTTCAGCGCGAGCCTGGTCCCCGTGCCGGAAAGTGATGCCCACCGCATCGAGGTGCCGGTCTTCGCCGGCGAACTCAAGGCGAGCGCACTGGCGAGCCTCGCCGGGATCGCCGGACGGCACTGCCGCGGCATGCTGATGGTGACTGGCAATCAGAACGTCGCCCTGCATCTGGAGGCGGGCGGCGAGCCGTCCCAGCTGTGCCAGGAACTGCGCGCAGCGGGTTTCTCCCAGGACGCGCCGCGCGACGGGGTCGTCTTCCGGGTCTGCCCGGGGAACCACGAATGCATTGCGGGGCTCGCCCCGACCCGCGAGATCGCGGCGCTGCTGCTGGACGCCATGGGGCCCGAGGCGCGCGGGCTCTCCTGGGCCATCTCCGGCTGTCCCAACTGCTGCGCCCAGCCGCAGCTCTCCCAGGCCGGCGTAGTCGCCACGCGCCTGGTGAGCGAAGCCGAGGGGCGCGCGCCGCTCTTCGATCTGTACCGCGCCGGCAGCGGCCCCTTCGCCGAGCCGGTGCAGCAGGGGCTCACCCAGGACGCCCTGCTGGAGGCGGTGCAGGGTATCTAAAGTTTTCGCCTCCCCGTGCCGATAGGGTGGATAAGGTGTAGTAACGGGGAGGTGAGAACCCATGATATCAGCAGTGGAAGAGGGCGCCCAGGTGGCGCTGCAGGCAACCACCATCGGACCTTCGCCCCAGGCGGCGGCTGCGGCCAAGGTCAGCGACAAGGCGGCCGAAAAGCCGGCCGAGGCAGCAGGGGGGATAGCAAAGCCGAAGGGAGACACCGTGGCCATTTCCACGGAGGCGAAGCAGTTGAGCTCGGCCGCGTTAAGCTCCACAGATGAGTCACAGGAAAGTCCCCAGGAGAAGTCAAAGGAAGATTCGACCGGAAAGAGATGATCAGGGGAGCAGGCACCGTTAGGCTGTTACAAAAAAGGGCAACCTTTCCCGAGGTTGCCCTTTTCTATTGGTGCTCGTTTGTCGCTCCGCCCACCTGACCCGGGCGATCCGGCCGATCAAACCGTAATCCCCCGAGCCGCCGCCCTACACGGCCACCAGGAAAAACTCCAGGGTGACCATGTCGTTCACCAGGTGCATGCCCAGCATCTCGAAAAGCCTCCCCGAGCCGTAGGTGACGTTCCAGGCGGTCCGGTCGATCTCCAGCGCGGCCTGGGCCTTGATGCCGTCCGGCTGCGGCGCGATGGCCGCGGCGAACTGCACCGGGTGGGTGATCCCCTTGATGGTGAGGTCCGCGTCGATCAGGTAGTTGGGGCGCCCGGGAGTCGCTTCGGCGATCGGGTGCCACCCCTTGAGGAGCGCCTCAGCGGTGGGATAGCGCGCGACCTCGAAGAAGTCCTCGGAGAGCAGGTGGGCGACCAGCAGGGCGCGGTAATCCGCCTGCTGCAGGTCGAGGTTGCTGATGCTTTTCATGTCGATCACGATCCTGCCGCCGGTAAGCTGCCCCCGTTCTATGGTGAGCTCCCCTTGGGCAATGGCCAGGTTGCCGGTGTGCCGCCCCGCGAGGTTGCGTCCGGTCCAGGTGACCAGGCTCTTCCCGCTGTCGATCCGATACCTCTTGTCGAGGAGTCTCGCTGCGCCGGGCATCCGGGCATCCCTGGGCTCCAGGGGCAACCCGGCGGCAACCCAGCCATCCAGTCCCTCCGCCAGTTCGCAGACGTTGATGTAGCCGCTGTCCTGCAACTTCCTGGCGGCGCTGGCGGAGGCCTGCGAGCGCCTGCTGGTGTCGTAGACCACGATCGGAGCGTTCCGGTCGGGGACCAGGCTGCGGACCGTGTCGAGGAAGACGACCTCGTAGACGCAGGCGTTGACCGCCCCCGGGATATGACAGCTCTGGTAATGCTCCGGGAGCAGGACGTCGAGGATGGTCAGGTCGGATGAGGTCTCCATGCGTCGTGCGAGCCCCAGGGGGTCTATGGTACAGCTCATTTGGCACCTCCGGAAAATAGCCGCGAGTCCCGTTCTGCTGTCCTACCATTCTACCAGCATTTCTCCGCGGCGTGTCGAGCCGGGAACCGCTTGATCGTGCCAAGCGGGTCAAGGTTTGCCGCCGCCCCCCCGGCGCCACTGCCGTTGAGCCCATGATCCCCGCCCGGCCAAACTCTCCCCCTCCCCTGGCGGGAGGGGGTCGGGGGGGGACCTGCCACGTTTGGCAGCGTTGGCAACCTCACCCTCCCCCTCCCCCCGCCCGTTGTCGAGAGGGGGGAGCCCTAACTCGACGGCGATCCCCCCGGCCCCGGGACCCTGCGGATTCGGAGCTCTCCCCTTGGCGGTCTGGCTGGACCGGATGTAGGTGTTTTGCTGCCCGGCGGCGCGCAAGGCGGCGCGGCGCGGCGCGGGAAACCGTCAATATTCTGTCGACCGTCCGCTGGATCGTCCAAAAGTGGACAACTTTCAAGGTCTTAGCGGATTCACCCCGTAGAACGTTGCCAGCGCGAGCTCTTTAATCCACCGCCTCTGTGGATAACCATGTGGACAACCACCCTCCAGCCGGGCAAATCGGGACCAGGCGGCGGGGATTCCAGCGTTTCGCCCGAATTTTAGGCAGCTACGCCGGCGCGGAGGGGCGGGGCGCCAGACATTTGACGTAGGACATGTCCCGACGCAAAAAGGGGGGGCGACTGCCCCCCCCTCCTTGTCTCGTATCGACCAAGCCTCCCCCGTCGGGGCTCACGCCATGACCAGGATGAGCTCCTCCTTCTCGACGCTGCCGCCTTCCTTGCAGTGCACCTCGGCGACCGTGCCGTCCTCTTTGGCCTTGATGTTGGTCTCCATCTTCATCGCCTCGGTCACCACCAGGATGTCACCCGCCTTGACGGCGTCGCCCGGCTTCACGTTCAGCTTCAGTACCTTGCCCGGCATGGGGGCGCCGACCTGCTTCGGGTTCAGGCGGTCCGCCTTCACGTGCGCGGCCTGGTCGCTCTTGATGGAGTTGTCGCGCACCTTGACGGAGCGGGCGTTGCCGTTCAGCTCGAAGTAGATCTGCCGGGTCCCGTCGGCCTGGACCCGGCCGATGGCGTTCAGCTTGATGATCAGGGTCTTGCCCGGCTGGATCTCGATGGAGGTCTCCTGGCCCAGTTCCAGGCCGTAGAAGAAGATCGGGGTCGGAATCACCGAGATGTCCGAGAACTCCTGGCGCTGCTTGTCGAACTCGGTGAAGACGCTCGGGTACATCATGTAGGACATGAGGTCCTTGTCGCAGACCGGGTGCCCGACCTTGGCGGCGGCCTTGGCGCGCTCCGCCTCGAAGTCCGCCGGCTCCAGGAGGTCGCCCGGGCGGCAGGTGATCGGCTCCTCCCCCTTCAGGATGATCTTCTGCAGCTCCTTGGGGAACCCCTGGTAGGGCTGGCCGATCATCCCCTTGAAGAAGCCGACCACCGACTCCGGGAAGGCGAAGTCGGCGCCCGGGGCGTAGACGTCCTCCGGCTCCAGGTTGTTCTTCACCAGGAACATCGCCATGTCGCCGACGATCTTGGAGGAGGGGGTCACCTTGACCAGGTCGCCGAACATGTTGTTCACCTTGTGGTACATCTCCTTGCACTCCTCCCATCTCTCGATGAGACCCAGCCCCGCCACCTGCGGCTTGTAGTTGGAGTACTGCCCGCCGGGGATCTCGTGGTGGTACACCTCGGCGGTGGAGCTCTTCAGCTCCGACTCGAAGGGGGCGTAGTAGTCGCGCACCGTCTCCCAGTAGTTGGCCAGCTGCTGCAAGCCCCGCTCGTTCACCAGCGGGTCGCGCTCGGTCCCCTTGAGGCTCGCCACCAGCGCGTTCAGGTTGGGCTGCGAGGTGAGCCCCGAGATGGAGGAGAGCGCCCCGTCCACGATGTCGACCCCGGCCTGGGCGGCCATCAGCAGGAGCGCCCCGCCGTTGCCGGAGGTGTCGTGGGTGTGCAGGTGGATCGGGATGCCGATCTCCTCCTTCAGGGCCTTCACCAACTGGAACCCGGCGTACGGCTTGAGGAGCCCCGCCATGTCCTTGATGGCGAGGATGTGGGCCCCCATCTTCTCCAGTTCCTTCGCCATGGAGACGTAGTAGGAGAGCGGGTACTTGTTGCGCGCCGGGTCCGAGATGTCGCCGGTGTAGCAGATCGCCGCCTCGCAGATCTTGCCTGACTTCCGGACCGCGTCCATGGCGACCGTCATCCCCGGGGTCCAGTTGAGCGAGTCGAAGACCCGGAACACGTCGATCCCGGCCTCGGCCGCGACCTCGACGAAGCGCTGCACCACGTTGTCGGGGTAGTTGGCGTACCCCACCGCGTTGGAGCCGCGCAGCAGCATCTGGAACAGGATGTTGGGGATCTGCTCGGAGAGGGCGTGCAGCCTCTGCCAGGGGTCCTCCTTCAGAAAGCGCATGGTGACGTCGAAGGTGGCCCCCCCCCAGTTCTCCAGCGAGAAGAGGTTGCTGCCGTAGCGCGCGGTCGCCGGGGCGATCTGGAGCAGGTCGTGGGTGCGCACCCGGGTCGCCAGCAGCGACTGGTGGGCGTCGCGCATGGTGGTGTCGGTCAACAGGAGCCCCTTCTGCTCCAGGACCCAGGCGGAGAGCCCCTCGGCGCCGCGCTCGCGCAGGATGTCGCGGGTCCCCTTGGGGGGCGCCACCAAAAGGTCGATCTCGGGAAGCGCCGCATCGATCAGCTGGGCGGAGCGCAGCGGCTTGACGACGCCGGGCGAGCCGTTCACGATGACGTCGCCGATGAAGGAGAGCACCTTGTTGGCACGGTCCTGCTTCTCCCTGATCACCAGGAGCTCCGGGTGCTGGTCGATGAAGGAGGTGTTGCACTCGCCCGCCTTGAAGACCTGGTGCGAGATGACGTTCTCCAGGAAGCCGATGTTGGTCTTGACGCCGCGGATCCTGAACTCCTGCAGGCAGCGGTTCATGATGCGGGAGGCCGCGTCGAAGCTCAGGCCCCAGGCGCTCACCTTCACCAGCAGCGAGTCGTAGTGCGGGGTGATCTGGGCGCCGGTGAAGGCGTTGCCCGCGTCGAGACGCACCCCGCACCCGGCGGAGGAGCGGTAGGTGGAGAGGATGCCGAAGTCCGGGGCGAAGTTGTTGGCCGGGTCCTCCGTGGTGATGCGGCACTGGATGGCGTAGCCGCGCATCTCCACGCTCCCCTGGTTGGGGATGTTGATCTCCGGGTCGGCGAGCCTCTTCCCCTCGGCGATCAGGATCTGGGCCTGCACCAGGTTCCTCCCGGTGATCATCTCGGTGACCGTGTGCTCCACCTGGATGCGCGGGTTCATCTCGATGAAGTAGTAGCGCCCCTCCTCGTCCAGCAGGAACTCCACGGTCCCGGCGTTGCGGTAGGCGACCTGCCTGGCGATCTTCAGGGCGTCCTCGCAAAGGGCCCGGCGGGTGTCGCCGTGCAAGGCCAGGGAGGGGGCGAACTCGACCACCTTCTGGTGCCGGCGCTGGATGGAGCAGTCGCGCTCGTAGAAGTGCACCAGGTTGCCGTAGCCGTCGCCCAGCACCTGCACCTCGATGTGCTTGGGGTTCTTCAGGTAGCGCTCCAGGAAGACGGAGGCGTCGCCGAAGGAGGCCTTCGCCTCGCTGGAGGCGGACTGCAGCCCCTCCAGGAGCTCCTTCTTGTCGTTGGCGACCCGCATGCCGCGCCCGCCGCCGCCGGCCGCGGCCTTGACGATGATCGGGTAGCCGTGGTTCTTGGCGAAGATGAGCGCCTCTTCCTCGTGCTTGATCGGCTCCTCGGTGCCGGGGACCGTCGCCACCCCGGCGGCCTTGGCCACCTTGCGCGCCGCGACCTTGTCGCCCAAGGCCCGCTGCATGTCACCGGTAGGTCCAATGAAGGCGATGCCGTTTGCCTCGCACTTGTCGGCGAACTCCGCGTTCTCGGCCAGGAAGCCGTAACCCGGATGGATGGCGTCGACCTCCCTCTTCACGGCGAGGGCGATGATCTCGTCGATGCCGAGGTAGGCGTCGATCGGCTTCTTCCCCTTGCCGATCTGGTACGCCTCGTCCGCCTTGTAGCGGTGCAGGGAGAGCTTGTCCTCTTCCGAATAGATGGCAACCGTGCTGATGCCGAGTTCGGTGCAGGCACGGAAGATTCTGATAGCGATCTCCCCGCGGTTAGCCGCCATGACCTTCTTGAATTTGCGCCCTTCCATTTGGTCTCCTTTGCTGGGTTTTTTTACTGGGAATAAAACGATTGTAGTCTAAATAAAATGGCTGGTCTGGTGAAATAGTACGGAATTACAGATAGTTATTGATTATCCAAAAGCGCGCATATATAACCATTTTCCTTAGGGTTTGTCAACTCGCAATGCTGTTATACGATATGCCTTTGCGCAGCTCCGGACCGGGAGCGGACGGGGGCGCCTTTTTGCTTGCCTTTCCGGGGTCAACTCACTATCTTTGCTGGATGATCATGCTCGGAACAACGGTGAACGCGGCGGCAATCCTGGTCGGGAGCTGCCTCGGCCTCAAGGCGGGGCACCTCGTCTCGGAGCGGGTGCGCGGCACCATCATGGCGGGGCTGGGCCTCGCCGTGCTGCTGATCGGGTTGCAGCTGGCCCTGAAAAGCCGCGAACCGCTGATCGTCATCGGCAGCCTGATCGGCGGCGGCGTGCTCGGCGAGCTGCTCCGGATCGAGGCGCGGCTGGAGGCGTTCGGGCTCTTCATGGAGCGCCGCTTCAAGGGGAGCGGCAGGACGGCCGAGGGGTTCGTCACGGCGAGCCTGCTGTACTGCGTCGGGGCCATGGCGATCATGGGGGCCCTGCAGGACGGCCTCGGGCACCGGCCCGACATCCTGTACGCCAAGAGTGCGCTGGACGGGGTCGCCTCCGTGGCGCTCGCCTCCGCCCTCGGGGTCGGCGTGCTCTTCTCCGCGCTGCCGCTGCTGCTCTACCAGGGCGCCATCACCCTGGGCGCCACCCTGGCCCAGCGGTTCCTGACCCCGACCGTCGTGCAGGAGATGAATGCGGTCGGCGGGCTCCTGATCGTGGCGATCTCCTTGGACCTGCTCGGGCTCAAGAGGATTCCGGTGGGAAACCTGCTCCCCGCCGTGTTCCTGGCGGTCCCCCTGGTGCTGCTCTTCGCCTCCCCCTGAGAGTCTCCAGCAGGCTGTGTGTCAGGTGGGGCCCGGGGAGATTCCGCCCCCTCCCTTGACTCCGGTCCCTGCGGCGGGAGGGGGGTAAGTTGCCAGCGAAGTCCTGAATGGCGCCCTCCCCCTCACCCCGGCCCTCCCCCGCCAGCTGGGAGGGAGGTTTAGCCGCTCAGCATCCAGTCACCTCAAACCTTGGAGAAACTGACCCGTGCCCTGGAAAGCAATCGGCATATTCGACTCGGGAGTCGGCGGACTCACCGTCCTCAAGGAGGTGGTGCGGGCCCTGCCCCAAGAGGACACCATCTACCTCGGTGACACCGCCCGGGTCCCCTACGGCACCAAGTCGCCCGAGACGGTGATCCGCTACTCGCGCCAGATCGCCCGCTACCTGTTCAACCGCGACATCAAGCTCCTGGTGGTCGCCTGCAACACCGCCTCGGCCGTCGCGCTCGCCACCTTGCAGCGGGAGTTCTCCATACCGATCGTCGGCGTCATCGAGCCGGGCGCCCGGGCGGCCGCCGCGGCGACGGTCAGCGGCAAGGTCGGGGTGATCGGCACCGCGGCGACCGTGGCGAGCTCCGCCTACACCAAGGCGATCAAGCGGATCAACCCGGAGATCGAGGTGGTGACCCGCGCCTGCCCGCTCTTCGTCCCGCTGGCGGAGGAGGGGTGGGTGGACAACGAGGTGGCGCGCCTGGCCGCCCGGATGTACCTGGAGGAGCTCAAGGACCTGGGGGTGGACACGCTGGTGCTCGGCTGCACCCACTACCCGATCCTCAAAGGGGTCATCGCCGAGGTCATGGGACCCGGGGTGACGCTGGTGGACTCCGCCGAGCAGACCGCGCTGACCGTGGCGCAGATCCTCTCCGGCCAGAACCTGCTGCGCCCGGAGGGTGAGCAGGGCAACCACCACTACTACGTGACCGACATCCCGGCCGGTTTCATCAGGGTGGGGAACCGCTTCCTCGGGGGGCGCCTGGGGGATGTGTACCAGGTAAACCTGGAGCAGGAGCAGCAGGAGGGGGGGACCGGTGCGGAAGAGGCCTCGTAACGCCAAGGGAATCATGCTGCTCGCCTTCGTGCTCTTCGCCGTCGTGGTCGGCGCGCTGGTGGTGAGGAAATACCAGACGGCCACCCGCAAGGTGGAGCCGCCGCCGCAGGCGGCCCCGGCAGCCCCGGCGGCTCCGGCGGCGACCGCCGTGGTCACCCTCTTCTTCGCCTCGGCCGACGGCGACCGCCTGGTGCGGGAGGGGCGCGAGATCGACATCGAGGATAGCGTCGAGGATAGCGTCGAGAGCGTCGTGGACGAGCTGATCCGCGGGCCGCTCGGGAGCCTCGGTCCGACGCTCCCTTCCAACGCCAAGGTCCTCGGGGTCCGCCTCAAGGGGGAGCTTGCCGAGATCGATTTCGGGCCGGAGCTTCTGGAGGGGCTCCCCGCGGGGAGCTCCGCCGAGATGGTCGCCGCCTATTCCATCGTCGACACCGTGGCGACCAATTTCCCCCAGGTGAAGGGGGTGCAGTTCCTGGTCGAAGGCGCCGTCCCCCAGACCCTCAAGGGGCACCTCGACCTGAGGAGGCCGCTGGTCCCGGACTTCGGCCTGGAAGTGAAGCCAGGTCAAAAGTGAAATAAAGTTCTGGTTGCGCCCGGCAGTGTCCCCCCTGCGAAGTAGGGGGGAAGGCTCGCGCAGCGGGACAGGGGGGGTCTCCTTCGGGCAACCCCCCCCCCTGCTTCACGTGGGTTCAGCTTCCCCCCTATTCAACAGGGGGGAGAGAACCACACCAACCACCAAGTCAATTTATAATAATTCTAGATAGTCGGGAGGTTTCATGAAGATGCCGTTCATGCAGGCGGTGCGGGAGCGGGTGCTGGTCCTCGACGGCGCCATGGGAACCATGCTGCAGGAGCGCGGCCTGAAGGCCGGGCAGTCGCCGGAGGAGCTGAACCTGACCGCTCCCGAGATCGTCGCCGGGGTGCACGCGTCCTACCTGGAGGCGGGGGCGGACGTCATCGTCACCAACACCTTCGGCGGCTCCCGCGAGAAGCTCTCCCACTACGGGCTTGCCGACCGGCTGGTGGAAATCAACCAAAAGGCGGTGCAGATCGCGCGCCAGGTGGCGGGCGACCGGGCCTACGTGGCGGGCTCCATCGGCCCCACCGGCCGCTTCGTCGAGCCGGTCGGCGACCTCTCCTTCGACCAGACCGCGGAGATCTTCAGGGAGCAGGCCAGGGCCCTCATCGACGCCGGCTGCGACCTGATCACGCTGGAGACCTTCCTCGACATCAAGGAGATCCGGGCGGCGGTGATCGCCATCCGGGAGCTCTCCCGGGATATCCCGGTCATCGCGATGCTCACCTTCGAAGAGAAGGGGAGAAGCGTGCTCGGCTCCCCGCCGGAGGCGGCCGCCATCACCCTGGAGGCGGTCGGCGCCAGCATCGTCGGCTCCAACTGCGGGCTGGGGGTGGACGGCATCTACGAGATCCTGCGCGCCATGCGCGCCGTGACGACGCTGCCGCTCATCTGCCAGGCGAACGCGGGGCTCCCGGTCCTGAAGGACGGCACGACGGTCTTCCCCGGCACCCCCGAGGAGATGGCCTCCTACCACGACCGGCTGATCGCGCTGGGGGTCCGGGTCATCGGCGGCTGCTGCGGCACGACGCCGGCGCACATCGCCGCCATGCAGCAGGCGCTTTCCGGCCGCCAGGTTCCCTTCGCGCAGGGCGCGCCGGACGGCACGACCTGGCTCTCCAGCCGCGGCTCCTTCGCCGCCGTCGGCGCCGGCCACCCCGTGGCCCTCATCGGCGAACGGATCAACCCGACCGGAAAGAAGCTCTACTCCCAGGAGCTGAGGGAAGGGAAGGTGGGGTACATCCGGCGCGAGTCGCTGGAGCAGAGCGCGCTCGGCGCGACGCTGCTCGACATCAACGTCGGGACCCCGGGGATCGACGAGCCGGCCGCCATGGAGCGCGCCGTCTTCTGCGCGCAGGGGGCGGTGCAGACCCCGCTGGTGCTGGACTCCTCCTCTCCGCAGGCGCTGGAGGCGGGGCTCAAGGCGGCGGACGGCAAGGTGCTGATCAACTCGGTGAACGGCGAGGAGAAGAGCCTCGCCAGCGTGCTGCCGCTCGCCAGGAAGTACGGCGCCGCCCTGGTCTGCCTGACGCTGGACGAGGCGGGCATCCCCGCCAGCGCAAAGGGGAGGGGCGAGGTGGCCGCCCGGATCGCGGAGCGCGCCGAGGCCGCGGGGCTGAAGCGAAGCGACCTGCTGGTGGACTGCCTCACCCTGACCGTGAGCGCGGAGCCGAAGGGGGCGCTGGTCGCCCTGGAGGCGGTGCGCCTGACCCGCGAGGGGCTCGGCCTCAACACGGTGCTCGGCGTCAGCAACATCTCCTTCGGCCTGCCTGCCCGTCCGCTGATCTCCTCCACCTTCTTCTCCATGGCGATGGCGGCGGGGCTCAGCGCGGCGATCGTCAACCCGAAAGAGGCGCCCATGCTGGCCGCCTGGCGCTCCGCCCAGGTCCTCCTGGGGCACGACCCCAACGCCGGCGGCTACATCGCCGCCTACAAGGGGGCCGTGGCCGAGTCGCTGGCGCCCGCGGCCGCCGAGCCCGAGGGGGTGCGGGGCCGGCTCGCCAAGGCGGTGGTCGAGGGGGAGCTCGAGGGGATCGTGGGGATCGTGGAGGCGGCCCTCTCCGAGGGGCTCACGCCGATGCAGGTGAGTTCCGAGGCGCTCCTGGTTGGGCTCGAGGAGGTCGGACGGCGCTTCGAAAGCGGAGCCTTCTTCCTCCCCCAGGTCATGCTCTCCGCCGAGACCATGAAGGCGGCCTTCGCCCGCCTGAAGCGGGAGCTCGCCGGGGCCGGCGCCCTGGAGAGCCTCGGCAAGATCCTGATGGCGACCGTCGAGGGGGACATCCACGACATCGGCAAGAACATCCTGGTGACGCTCCTGGAGAACCACGGCTTCGAGGTCATCGACCTCGGCAAGAACGTGCCGGCCGAGCGGATCCTGTACGAGGCGCAGGCCCACCGGGTGGACGCGGTCGGGCTCTCGGCTCTCATGACAACCACCATGGCCCAGATGGACAAGGTGCTGCGCCTTTTGAAGCAGGAGGGGGTCAAAAGTTTCACCATGGTGGGGGGCGCCGTGGTAACGCAGGAGTATGCCACGGAAATAGGGGCCGACCTCTACGCCAAGGACGCCATGGAGGCGGTGGCCCTGATCAAGAAACTGCTGGCAAAATAGCCGCTTTACTCTAATGGGAGAGCTGCGTAATTCGCTTGCAACACCGCGTGCTGTGTGCTAATTTGCCGAGGTACGTCATTTGGCGTAGAGGTGACCGGCGATGGTGGTAGGATTCAATCACAACATCAGGTACAAGGGGGAGCTGTTCCACGTGCAGACGGAGGACAGCGGCCTTGCCAACCCCCACATCATCACGCTGCTCTACCTCGGCGGCACCATCCTCTGCTCCCAAAAGACCAGTTACGCCGACATCATCAAGGCCGACCAGCTGGAGCAGGTGGTCGAGTCGATCATGAAGGACCAGCACAAGGACATGATGCGGCGCCTGAAGTCGGGCGAGTTCGACGCCCGGCTCTTCCCGGCCGCGCCGCCGGCCGCGCCGCAGCAACCCACCCCGGCCCCTCCCACCAAGCGGAGCCTGGATGAGGTAATCCTCGATTACCTGATCACGGGCGAAGAAAAATAAACGCCATCCTGAAAGGAACCTTCGTGAAAGAAAAGATTGCAGAGCTGGAAGAAAAGGCGAGGCGGCTGCGTGTCGCCATTGTAAAGTCCCTGCACAAGTCACAGTCCGGCCACACCGGGGGGTCGCTCTCCGCCATCGACATGATTTGCGCCCTGTACTTCCACAAGATGCGCCACAACCCGCAGGAGCCGGCCTGGGACGGCCGGGACCGCTTCGTGCTCTCCAAGGGGCACGCCGCCCCGGCGCTCTACGTGGCGCTCGCCGAGGCCGGCTACTTCCCGAGCGAGGACCTGATGATGCTGCGCCGCCTCGGGAGCCACCTGCAGGGGCACCCGGACAGCAAGCAGACCCCGGGGGTCGACGTCTGCACCGGCTCCCTGGGCCAGGGGCTCTCCATGGCCAACGGCATGGCGCTCGGTCTCAAGCTGGACGGCAAGCCGAACCGGGTCTACGCGGTGCTGGGCGACGGCGAGCTGCAGGAGGGGCAGGTCTGGGAAGCGGCCATGGCCGCGGCGCACTACAAAAGCGACAACCTCTGCGCCCTGATCGACGCCAACCGCCTGCAGATCGACGGCTTCGTGGAGAAGGTCATGAACGTCGGCTCCATCGCGGAGAAGTTCCGCTCCTTCGGCTGGCACGTCATCGAGATCGACGGCCACGACATGAGGGCCATCGTCGACGCGCTCGACGCGGCCGAGGCGCACCAGGGGGCTCCCACCGCGATCGTGGCTGCTACCGTCAAGGGCAAGGGGGTGCACCTCTTCGAGAACAAGGCGGCCTACCACGGCGTGACCCCCAACGACCAGGAGCTTCCCGAGGCGCTCAGGTGCCTGGGCTGCGCTGACTAGAGACCATAAGGAAAGGGACCGATTATGATAGCAACCAGAGACGCTTACGGAGAAACGCTGGCCGAGTTGGGCGCCGAGAACGAGAACATCGTGGCGCTGGACGCCGACCTCTCCGGCTCCACCAAGACCGGCGTCTTCGCCAAGAAATTTCCGCAGCGCTTTTTCAACATGGGGATAGCCGAGGCCAACATGGTCGGCACCGCGGCGGGGCTCGCCTCCGTCGGCAAGGTCCCCTTCCTCTCCACCTTCGCCATCTTCGCCGCGGGGCGGGCCTGGGAGCAGATCCGCCAGGCGGTCGCCTATCCCAAGGCGAACGTGAAGATCGTCGCCACCCACGGCGGGGTGACGGTCGGCGAGGACGGAGGGAGCCACCAGTCGGTGGAGGACATCGCCATCATGCGCGCCATCCCGAACATGACCGTCATCGTCCCCGCGGACGGCGAGGAGACCAAGGGGGCCATCCGCGCCGCGGCCGCCTGCAAGGGGCCGGTCTACGTGCGGCTGGGGCGCAACAAGGTGCCGACCGTGTTCCCGGCGGGGCACCAGTTCGAGATCGGCAAGGGGTGCCAGCTGGTCGACGGGACCGACCTCACCTTCGTGACCACGGGGCTCATGACCGCCCAGGCCGTCATCGCGGCCGAGCGGCTCAAGGCCGAGGGGATCTCCGCGCGGGTGGTGCACATCGGCACGGTCAAGCCGCTGGACAAGGAACTGCTGCTGCAGGCGGCCGAGGAGACCGGCGCCATCGTCACGGCCGAGGAGCACTCGGTGGTCGGCGGCCTGGGCGGCGCGGTCGCCGAGCTGCTCTCCGAGGAGTGCCCGACGCTCATGAAAAGGGTCGGCATCCACGACCGGTTCGGCACCTCCGGCAAGTCCGAGGAGCTCCTGAAGTACTTCGGCCTCAACGCCGAGACGCTCGTGGAAGAGGGCAGGGAGATCGTCACGAGGAAGAAATGACCAAAAGCCCCCTCCGTTCCAGTGCCGGCTTCACCTACATCGCGGCGCTCGTGATGGTGGTGATCCTGGGGATCATGCTCTCCCAGGCCGCTCAACTCTGGAGCACGAAGATGAAGCGGGAGCGGGAGGTCGAACTGATCTTCCGCGGCAGGCAGGTCAGGGACGCCCTCAGGCGCTGGTACAAGTTCAAGGTCCCGGTCTCCGGGACGCCGGGGGCGGCGACTGCGACGGCGACGGCGGCCACGGTGGTGCAGGCCTCGCCGCAGGGGCCCTCGCCGCCGGACCTGAAGGCGCTGCTGAACGGCTCCGACTCCGTCAGCAAGGCCCATTACCTGAGGCCGTCCAATCTGAAGGTGCGGGACCCGGACACCGGCAAGGAGATGGACTGGGAGCTTTACAAGGACCCCGGCACCCAGAAGGTCACCGGCGTGTACCTCAAGAGCGCGGGCGAGCCGCTGAAGCAGGGGAACTTCCCCTCGGACCTGGAACCGACCGATTTCGAGCAGAAGAAGAAGTACAGCGACTGGGTCTTCATCTACAACAAGATCCCCAAGCCCGGCGCGGCAGGGGGAGGGGCGAGGGGGGCTCCGGGGAGCACCCTCCAGACGACGGGGGCCGGCGGCGCTGCCGGGACCAGCACCCCTTCGGGCGGCGCTGCCGGGACCGGCACCCCTTCAGGCGGAGCCGGCGGCGCGGCGAGCCCCGGAGGATCCACGAGCCCATAGGGAGCCACCGGCCGGGACCGGTCCACGAGCAGAAGCTACCCGCCTTACTGGAGGCACCCTGATATTCAAAAGTCTGACAACGAGGGTCATCGTCCTCTCCATCTGTCTGCTCGTTTTCGGCATCGGGACCTTCGCCTTCCTGACGCTGCGCCGCGAGCAGATGCTGCTGATCAATTCGGCACGCGAGAGCAGCGATCTCCTTTTGAACACCATAGAGCGCTCCGTCTACAACTCCATGCGCATCGGGAACACCGAGGACGTGCAGGTGATCCTGGAGATGGTCGGCCAGAACGAGAAGCTGGTCGGCGTGCGGATCTTCCACCCCCACGGCGTGATCCTCAAGTCCTCCCAGCCGGGCGAGGTGGGGCGTCCGGTCGACGAGCACGACTTCAAGCTCTTCCTGGACAACAAGAGGGAGGGTGTGTTCAACCTCCCCGGCCACGGCGAAGTGCTCGGGATGGTGAAGCCGATCTACAACGACCGGCAGTGCAACATCTGCCACGGTTCCAAGAGCCGGATCATCGGCCTTTTGAACGTCAACTACTCCCTGGTGGAGACGCGCGGCAAGATCGTGGAGCTGACCAAGCTCTTCGCGCTCTCCACCTTTGCCATCATAGGCTTCCTGTCGCTCGCCATATCGCTCGTCATGCTGAAGTTCGTCAAGAAGCCGCTCTCGCGCGTGGCGGAGAACATGGCGAAGGTCGAAGCCGGCGACCTGTCGGTCCGGATGACCTCCCACGGCAAGGACGAGATCGGGCGCCTGATCGTGAGCTTCGACTCCATGGTGGGGCGCCTGGACTCCGCCAAGAAGGAGCTGGAGACCTTCCACTTCCAGCAGATGGAGCGGGCGGACCGGCTCGCCTCGGTCGGCGAGATGGCGGCGGGGATCGCCCACGAGATCAAGAACCCGCTGACCGGCATCGCCGCGGCGATCACCGTCATCAAGGACGACTTCGCCCCGGAGGACGGCCGGGTCGGCATCATCAACGAGGTGCTGGAGCAGATCTCCCGGCTCGACAAGACGGTGAACGACCTGCTCTTCTTCGGCAAGCCGACCGTGTCCGAGCCGACCTGCACCGACATGAACCAGGCGCTCAAGAAGATTCTGATCTTCGCCGCCCAGCACAGGGGCGGCAAGAACATCGACAAGCGGCTCGAACTGCAGGACGGCCTGCCGCCGGTCTACGTGGACCCCAAGCACATCCAGCAGGTCTTTCTGAACCTGTTCCTGAACGCGGTACAGGCCATGCAGGAGGGGGGCACCCTGACCGTGCAAAGCGGCCTGGTGCGGCGCGACGGGGTCGACCTGGTGCAGGTGAACGTCACCGACACCGGCCAGGGGATACCGCCGCAGATCCTGGAGAAGATCTTCACCCCGTTCTTCACCACCAAGGCCCAGGGGACGGGGCTCGGGCTCGCCATCAGCCACCGGCTGATCGAGCAGCACGGAGGACGGCTGACCGTGCTGAGCGAAGACGGCAAGGGGACCACCTTCACGGTGGAGCTCCCCGCCTTCGGCATCGACGGGCAGTGCAGGGCCGACGACGGCGCAGACAAGGGGGAGCAGCGCCCCCCCGAAACCAGCTAGGCCGGCCCGACAGCCAAGTACCACCACCTTGAAGGAGCAGCCATGCGCAAGACGAAGATAATGGTCGTGGACGACGAGCACCTGATCCGCTGGTCCCTGGAGCAGAACCTGAAGAAGCAGGGGTACGAGGTCTGCACCGCCGGCACCGGCGAGGACGCGCTCCGGCTGGCCCGCGAGGAGCAGCCCGAGCTGGTGCTCCTGGACTATCACCTCCCCGGCATCAACGGCCTCGAAGTGCTGCAGCGGCTCAAGGAGATCGACGAGGACATCCTGGTCATCATGGTGACCGCGCAGGGAGGGCTGGAGACCGCCGTCAACACCATGCGCCACGGCGCCTACGACTACATCAACAAGCCGTTCAACCTGGACGAGATGGCCATCGTCATCAGGAAGGCCCTGGAGAACTCGGACCTGCGCCGCGAGGTGGTGCAGCTGCGGAGCGAGCACAAGAAGCAGGGGCCGCCGAAGATCCTGGGCAACTCGAAGCACATGAAGAACGTGCTGGAGATGATGGCCAAGGTCGCCAAGAGCGACGCCTCCACCGTGCTGGTGCAGGGGGAGTCGGGGACCGGCAAGGAGCTGGTCGCCAAGTGGATCCACTACGAGTCGGCCCGGGCCGAGAAGCCCTTCGTCGCGATCAACTGCGCGGCGGTCCCCTCCACCCTGCTGGAGAGCGAGCTGTTCGGCCACGAGAAGGGGGCCTTCACCGACGCCAAGACCTCCAAGAAGGGGCTCTTCGAGCTGGCCGACGGCGGCACCGTGTTCCTGGACGAGATCGGCGACATGGAGGTCGGGATGCAGGCCAAGCTGCTCCGTTTCCTGGAGGACCGGACCTTCAGGAGGATCGGCGGGGCCAAGGTGATCCCGGTCGACGTGAGGATCATCTCCGCGACCAACAAGGACCTGCTGAAGGCGATCGAGGAAAAGGTTTTTAGAAACGACCTGTACTACCGGCTCCAGGTCATCCCGATCTTCCTCCCCGCGCTGCGCGAGCGCAAGGAGGACATCATCGTCCTGGTGAACCACTTCATGGAGACCTTCGCCAGGGAGTTCAACAAGCCGATCAAGGGTATCTCCAGCATGGCCGAGAAGCTCCTGGTGGAGTACAACTGGCCCGGCAACATCCGCGAGCTGAAGAACGTCATCGAGCGCGCCATCATCCTGGGCAACGACGAGAACCTGCTTTTGGAGAACCTGCCGCTGGAGATCGTGGCCAAGGCGAGCCACATGTCGGTGCCGATGACGACGTTCAAGCTGCCGCCCGAGGGGATCGACATCGAGGAGGTGGAGCGCGAGCTGATCAAGCAGTCCCTGGAGATCACCGACTGGAACCAGTCCAAGGCCGCCAAGAAGCTGAACCTCGGCATCGACGCCTTCCGCTACCGGATGAAGAAGTTCGGCTTTTTGAAGTGAAACGGGTCGAAGCGATGGAACGCGGATGACACGCTTCCGGCGGATTCACGCGGATTGAAACCGAAAGAGGCCATCAAACTGCGCAACTGGAAAAAGGCCGATCCCCTCTTATGTCAGGGATCGGCCTTTTATTTTTTTCGGGTCCCTCAAAGGACCCGGTCTTTTCTGGTTTTCTCCGCGAAAATCCGCCCCATCCGCCCCATCCGCGTTCCCTCGCCTCAGATTTTCACCAGCTGGTACGCCCTCGTCCCCAGCCCGATCTTCTCCCCGTGCTCCAGCTGCACCTCCCAGTCGATCTCCGGGTACACCCCGCGGAACTTGTCCCCGCCGGGTTCGAAGCCGCTGGAGAGGGCGGTGTCACGGTTGCCCCGGGCGTTGTTGACCAGGTCGGCGCAGGCCTGGTCCAGGGCGACCGGGTCGGTCGAGCCGCAGATCCCGATGTCGTTCACGATCGGCGCGTCCGCGTGGCCGTGGCAGTCGCAGCCGGGCGAGACCTGGGTGATGAAGCTCAGGAACAGGGTCTTGCCGCTCTTGCCGGCGACGGCCCCCTTGGCGTATTCCGCCATCTTTTTCATGATGAGCGGGGTGCTCTCGTTCCACTGGACCTGGATCGCCTTCTCCAGGCAGGCGCTGACGCAGCGGCCGCAGCCGACGCAGGCGTCCGGGTCGACCCGGGCCTTTCCCTCCAGGATGCTGATCGCCGCGTGGGCGCAGGACTTGAGGCAAAGGGCGCACCCCACGCAGAGCTCCCGGGTCACCTCGGGGGCGAGGGTGGAGTGCTGCTGCATCTTGCCGGTCCGGCTGCCGCACCCCATGCCGAGGTTCTTCAGGGTGCCGCCGAAGCCGGTCAGCTCGTGGCACTTGAAATGGGTCACCGCGACCAGGGCGTCCGCCTCGACGATCTCGGCGCCGATGGAGACGCTGTGCAGGATCTCGCCGTCGATCGGGACCTCGTGCGCCGTGTGCCCCCTGAGCCCGTCGCTCATGATCAGCGGGGCGCCCACAACGGCGTAGGCGAAACCGTTCTCTATGGCGCAGGTCAGCGCCGCGACCGCCTCCTTGCGCTGGCCCGGGTAGAGGGTCGAGGAGTCGGTCAGGAAGGGGCTGGCGCCGCAGCGCTTGATCTCCTCCACGACGCGGCGCACGAAGACCGGTCGCACGAAGCTGTGGTTCCCCTTTTCCCCGAAGTGCAGCTTCACCGCCACCAGGTCCCCCGGTGCGAGCACCAGGGGAAGCCCCGCCTCCCGCATCAGCCTGCCGATCTTGTCGAAGAGGTTCTCCTGCATCCCGGCCCGCATATCAGCGAAAAACACTTTGCTCGACATAAGTTTCCCCCAGCTTCCAGAGTGTGGAACCGCTCCAGAGTGGTACCATATATCGGGGGCCAATTCAACCGCGCTCAAGTTTTTCTTGCTCTGCCGGCAAAATGTGTTATTTATTAAAAATTAATTGCCGGCGAAGGGAGTGCTGATGAAGGATTGCGACGAGCGGGAACTCTGGATTCTGGGGCTGGGCGACAAGATCGACCGGGGGGCTGTGGTCTGCAGTTTCCTGGCCGAGGGGGGCTACCGCGCCAGGACGGCGAAGCCGTCCGAACTCGACAAATGCACCCCGCTGGCGATCCTGCTGGACATCTCGCCCTGGTCGGACGACGGCTGGGGGACTCTGCTCGCCCTGAACGCGAATCCCGCCACGCGCGACATCCCGATCCTGCCGCTCTACCTGAGCGAGGCGGGACAGGTGGGCGAGGTGTTTCCGGTCGCGGGTTTTTTCACCCTGCCGATCGACGAGAAGCACCTTACCGAAAAGCTGCAGCATTTCGGGCTCGCCGACGAGTCCGAGGACTACGATCTGCAGGCGATGCTGGTCTCGCGCAAGGGGGAGGAGAGGCTGGAGCGCGCCATCGTCGGCCTGGGGTTCGAGGCGGTGAACGCCTATACCGGGAAGGAGGCGGTGGCGCTGGGGACCATCGTCCACCCCTACATGATATTCTGTTCGCTGATGCTGGCCGATATGGCCGCTTTCGAGCTGCTGGAGCGGTTCCGGCTCTACCCGCAGACCCGCAACATCCCGTTTTTCGTGCTTTTGAAGGATGCCATGAAGGAGGGCGAGCGCGCCGCCATGAGCCGGGGCGTGGATCACCTGGTCAGGAAGAAGTGGCTTTCCCAGGACGAGTTTCTTTCCTACTTCAAGAAGACCCGCGAGCAGTGACGCCGTGAGCGGGCTCCACCTTCGGCTGGACCAGGGGGTGCCCGGCGCAGGATGGAGCTCTGCCACCTGCGCCCTGCGCCCCTTTCAGGTCTCGTCACGCGCCTGCGCCCGGGCAGCGCTCGCCCCGCACCGCCCGCACTTCAATAGGTGATCCCCGCGTAAAAGTCCTGCAGGAATTGGCGCTGGGTCCTCGTCATGACTCCCCTGACGTCAATCTCCGACAAAATGCGCCAGATGATCCCCAGTTCGCTGAAGACCCGCAGTACCGCAGACAACTTGTAGCGGGCACCGTTGTCATCGGCACCCAGGCACCCCTTCACCAGTTCCTCGGTGAACATGGAGAGCCTGGTGATTTCGTGATGCGTTGCCATGACGGCTATAGGGGTGATTTCTTCTTCTGTCGTCGTCATATGCCATCTCCAGTCCGCTTGTTATGCGAAACCAGCCGGTCCGCTCTCTGATTCCCCGCAGCCGCTGCCGGGCTCGGCGACCCCGCCGCGCCATCGTGCTCCGCCGGAGCAGCCCCGTGGTGCGCAGGGTGGCTCCCGTGGTCGGCGCCCGATCTGAAGTCCGCCGGTGCTATCTTACTTTGTCGGCATTAATCCGCGAAAGTTTAGCGCTAACCGCATTTTTTTTTGCCGGATCCGCCGCCACCCGCTGCCCCTGGTGGGCGGGCCAATTGCGGCGCCGTCGCAGGCCCCCGGAGTGCTGTCACAAGTTTCCCCGTTACGTCTTTGGTAATAAGCCGCCTTGTGTCAACCGGCGGCGGCGTTCACCTGGCTGCCGGCCGCACTATATCTGACCAGCGCAGCGTCCCCTAACTGGAAGAAAAAAGTATTGACAACATTGCAGTAACGGGTTTTATTGGCAGTAACCATGGTCGTTTGACCATGGTAACTACGGGCGGTGGCAAAGAGCCGGGTTTTTCATCTCTTTGGCTCCGCCTGTTATGCATCGTCCAGGCTCGTCCAACCGCCTGATCGATGCTACTAGGTGAGCTCACGTATGGACGCATCTGACCGTGCCAGAACCGGAACAACGCCCCCCGCCGCTACCCCGTTGGTCGGCGACGATCACGATCGGCTCGGGACGGCGGAGCGGGAAGTGGCGACCCTTTTTGCCTCGACCCGGACCGCGTTCGCCCTGCTGGAGATCCTCCGGGATGACCAGGGCCTGCCGTGCGACTACCGTTTCCTGGAGGTGAACCCGGCCTTCGAGACGCTGACCGGCCGCCCCGCGGCGGAGATCCTGGGACAGTCGGCGTGCCAGGTATTCCCCGGCACTGAGGCCGGCTGCGTCGAGGCCTACGGCCGGGCCGCCTGGTCCGGGGAGACGGTGCAACTGGAGGGGGAGTACGGCCCGGGCGGGCGCTACTATCAGGTCGAGGTGTACGCGCCGCGGCCCGGCAGGCTGGCCAGCATCTTCACCGATATCACCGAGCACCAGCGTGCCGGAGAGGCGCTGCGGGAAGCGCACAGGTTCTCCGACGAAATCCAGGAAATCTCCAAGCTGGGGGGGTGGAAATACCAGGTCGCCACGGGAGAGGTCACCTGGACCGACCAGGTCTGCCGCATCTACGGCGTGCCGGGGGATTTCGACCTCAACGACGTGGAGCGGGCCATCAGCTTCTATGCGCCGGAGGACCGCCCGGTCGTCGCGCGGGCCTTCGAACAGGCGGTTAAACAGGGGACACCCTATGATCTGGAGGTGCGCTTCGTCCGTTTGAACGGGGAGCGGATCTGGGTGCGGACCATCGGGAACCCGGTTGAGAAGGACGGTACGGTCGTCAGCGTCACCGGCAATATCGTCGACATCACGCAGCGCAAAGAGGCCATGGAGGCGCTGCGGGCGAGCGAGGAGCGCTACCGTGCCATGGTCGACGGGTTCGACGGCGCGGTCTACATCTGCTCCCGGGACTACCGCATCACCTTCATGAACCAGGAGCTGATCAGGCGCAGGGGCGCAGCCATCGGAGAGCGCTGCTACAAGGCGCTGCACGATCTGGAGGCGGTCTGCCCCTGGTGCGTCAACGACCGGGTATTCAGTGGCGAGGTGGTCAAGTGGGAGGTGCAAAGCCCCAAGGACGGACACTGGTACTACATGGTCAACAGCCCGATCCGGAACATGGACGGCACCCTCTCCAAGCTCTCCATGATCCAGGACATCACCCACCTGAAGCTCGCCGAGGAGCAGCTCCGGTTCAAGAGCTTCACGCTGGACAACCTGGCTGAAGAGATCGTCTGGCTGACACCGGAGTGCCGGATACTGGACGTCAATCGCGCGGCGTGCGAAAAGCTGGGCTATAGCCGCGACGAACTCCTCGCGCTCTCGGCCTGGGATATCGATCCGTCCTATCCCCAGGACGCCTGCAAGCTGCACTGGGGCAACCTGAAACTCTCGGGAAGCCTGCAGTTCCAGTCGACGCACCGTACCAAGGACGGCCGCAGCTATCCGGTCGAGATAACGGCGAACTACCTGAATCATGACGGCCGGGAGTACAACTGCTCCATCGTGAGGGACATCAGCGCGCGCCAGAAGCTCGAGAAGGCCCTGCAGGAGAGCGAAGAGCTGTTCCGGACCCTGTGCGACAGCGCGCCGATCGGCATTTTCAGGGGGGACGGTGACGGGAACTACCTTTACTGCAACGCCCGCTGGGAGGAGATCACCGGGTTTTCCAGCGCCCAGATCGCGGGAACGGGGTGGCAGGAGGCCGTCCATCCCGACGACCTCGAGGAGGTCGCCAAGACCTGGTCTCAGGCCGCGGCCCTTGGCGGGATCTACTCCCATGAACACCGCCAGGTGACCCCGCAGGGGAAAACGATCTGGGTGCGCGTCCTGGCGAGCCCGGTCAGGGGCCAGGACGGCGCGGTATCGGGCCATGTCGGGACCGTGGAGGACATCACAGCGCTGCGGCAGGCCAGCCAAGAGATGCTGAAGGCGCAGAAGCTCGAGTCGATCGGGGGGCTGGCGGGAGGGATCGCCCACGACTTCAACAACATCCTGACCGCGATCCTCGGCAACATCTCGCTGGCCCGCTTCCAGATGAACGACCCCAAGAAGGTGGCGACCCGGATGGAGGAGGCGGAGAGCGCCGCCGCCCGTGCCAGGGACCTGACCCAGCAGCTGCTCACCTTCGCCCGGGGCGGCGAACCGGTCAAGCAGGTCATCGAGGTCCCGGGCCTGCTGAAGGAGGCGACCTCCTTTGCGCTGCACGGCTCCAACGTCGGTTGCGCCTTCGCCATCTCCGGAGAGCTCTGGCCGGTGGAGGCCGACGAGGGGCAGCTGGTGCAGGTCATCCACAACCTGGTGCTCAATGCGGTTCAGGCCATGCCCGAAGGTGGCGTGGTGACCATCGGCGCCCGCAACCAGGGGGTCCTGCAGCACGGGGGGTGCGTCGAGATCTCCGTTTCGGACACCGGCGCCGGCATCGCCGAGCAGCACCTGGAGAGGATCTTCGACCCGTACTTCACGACCAAGCAGCAGGGAAGCGGCCTGGGGCTGGCCTCCTGCTATTCCATCATCACGAAACATGGCGGGACCATCAGGGCCGAATCCCGCCAGGGCCAGGGGAGCACGCTGTACGTCGTGCTCCCCGCCTCGCAGCAGGTCCTGCCCTCGCGCCCCAGCCTGGGCTGCGCGCCGCTTCACCAGGGGAGCAGCCGGGTGCTGGTGATGGACGATGAGGAAATTGTCCGGGTGCTGGCCCAGGCGGTCCTGGAGCAGCTCGGATACCAGGCGGTGTGCGCCGAGGACGGCGCCCAGGCGGCGGAGCTCTACCTGAAAGCCAAGGAGGCGGGGGAGCCCTTTTCCGCCGTCATTCTCGACCTGACCGTGCCCGGAGGAGTCGGCGGCAGGGAGGCGATCAAGCTGCTCCTGGCGATAGACCCGCAGGTCAAGGCGATCGTTTGCAGCGGGTATTCCAGCGACCCGGTCATGGCGAATCACCGCGAATACGGTTTCTCCGCGGTGCTCAGCAAGCCGTACCGCCCCCACGACCTGAGCCAGGTGCTGCAGGGGTTGCTCAAGGGGTGAGCCGTTTCCAGGGAAAGCGGGTCGGCACCCGGGTGCTCCCTCACGGTGCCCGGGAAATCGGCTACACTGCTCCCTGGGTCAAAACGCCGCCGAACGCGGGACCGGGCGCGGGAAGGAACCTCGGCTCCCCGCGTTTGGGAACCGTGGCCCCCCGCAGGCCCCGCGGGGCATCTGCCGGCTTCTGGCAGGGGGCATCCGTGCGCTGAGCGGAGTACAACCGCAGCAATGTTCATAAGCCGGCCCGGCGATAACCCGGCATACGGGGCCGGTTGCTCATCTGGTTATCATTTCAAAAGTAGGTGGAAATCATGCAACTTGCGCTTTATCTCGAACATGGTGAAAAGTTCGCCCGCGCCGCACTCAAGCTGCCGGTTCAGACTCCGGTCGACATTGACTCGCTGCTCCTCGATTGTGTCATCGAGGTGCTGCCTGTCGCAGCAACGCGCAACAGCGTGCCGGATCACCTGCCCGGCATTGAGTTTCCCCACCCAGAGATCCGGGTGGTCTTCAAGCTCAAAGAGCATCCAATGGTTGCGGCGATCTATGATATCGACGTTTTTGTTATTGACGCGATGCTCAGCCTCATCAGCCAGGCACAAGGGCACGCACATATCGATATCAACCACCGGACCGTGCAGCTCGAACGCCTGATTGCCAGCAAGGAAAACGGTCTGATCGAGCTGGTCGGGTGCAGCCATAAGGTTCTCGTCGAGCGGGTAGCGCAAGCCTTCGTGGAACTGCGCACCGCCTATCTCGCCGCGTTGGACCAGGAAGGGATCCTGCCCGTGCCCCGCCATCCCTGAGCCTCGGACCTGGCCCGCGCCGGCCGGCCGTCATAGCGCCCCCCGAGTTGAGCCGTCCCATCCGCCGCGCTGCCGTGCGGCGGATGGGCTTCCCCCAAACTGTCGTAGCTACCATCTGCCGGGAGGTCGTCGACAGCCTTGCCTGAGGCGGGCGCCGCCGGACCTAGCGCGCAAGTCTTGCGGCTGCACCGGATCAGTGCGGAATCGAGGCTGGCCGCCCCGTGCCCTGCGCAGCCGATTCCAGGCCCGGCGCCGGAGGAATCCGGCGGGCCAAAAAGGGGGCTCGGCAGGATCGACATCGTGTTAAAATATCTAGGGCGGCATGATCGCGGAGCCCGGCAAGGGGCGCTCAATCGGCTGCAGATGCCGCACCCGCAAGGAGATTGCCATGTCGATCATCAGGCAGATAGCCCAACTCGGGCAGCCGGTACTCCGGGAGGTGGCGAAGAGAATCGAGCGACCCGGGGACCCCGCCGTCCAGTCACTCATCGACGACCTGCTGGTAACGGTGGCAGACGCAAATGGTGTGGGAATCGCGGCGCCTCAGGTCTTTGTGTCGCTTTCCCTTTTCATCGTGGCATCGCGGTCCAACCCCCGCTACCCCAATGCGCCGGACATGGAGCCTGTCGCCATGATCAATCCGGAACTGATCTGGGCTTCGAGTGACAAGGAGAAGGGGTGGGAAGGTTGCCTCAGCATCCCGGGCCTGCGGGGCGTGGTCCCGCGGCACACGAGAATCGGCGTTCGTTATCAGACTCGCAAGGGGGAGGTCCGCGAGGAAGAATACTCACACTTCCTGGCGCGGGTGTTTCAACACGAGTTCGATCACGTGCAGGGGGTGGTTTTCATCGACAGGGTGGAGAGTACCCGCGAACTTGTGACAGAGAAGGAATACCTGAGACTGGTATCAGCCTGATAGCGGTGCAAGAGGGGAGTCAGCGCAGTCTGCTCCGGTTAGACCATGGCAGTCAACCTCCCTACCCCTAGCGGGGTGTAGGGGCGGGGGGAAAACGCCATTTAGGATTCGTTGGCGACTCTCTGGGCGGAGCCGCAGGGCTCGAAGTCGCGGGGAATGCTTTCGCTGCGGGATTGAGTCAGTTCCCTAAACGGCGGGAGAGCCCGTTTTATCTCACGCGAACGCGCACCGGGTGCGGCTGCCGGAAGGACGGCAATTCCGCCCGGCACGGCAGCAGGATGACCTTTCTGGCGTGAGTTCTTCGAGGCGCCAGCAGCTTGCGATCGAAGCATCTCAGCATCTCGCCCTTCCAGCAGGCGATTTTTTCTGAAAGGGGATTTGCCAGCATCCCCTCTTGTCTGAGGTCGGCTACCATATCCTTCAGCGCCAGATAAAAGCAGTAGGTTACGATTCCCAGGGCGCATATAACCATCGGTTCCATGTCAGCTACCTCCTATCGAACTGTGTCACATCAGGTGCATCTTCTCTAAGCACATATAGTGCCATCTCCGAACTGGCTTATTTCAGCATGTTGCATGGCCGGGCTCTGTCAAAAGGGTGCTCATCGGGTGCATATTGGACAAACTTTGAACAGTGCTGACATTCCCTGACAGCATTCATCCCGTCCATTTTCCTGGCTCATTCACAATCCCCGCTGGAAGCCGTGAGCACGGGGGGGCCGATAGTAGGATCCGCCTTGTGCCCTGATCCAACTTCTCGCGTGGGCTTTCCCGGAGCAGGCACAGAAATGGGCTTTATAATGGCGCATCGACGTGCTATGAAGTGGTTCCCGGCAGTGTAGCTGCATTGACAAATTGGACGGATACCTTGAACCAGGGCTTTTGCCTGAATGATAAGTCAGGAGACAACAGATGGAACAGACAGGTTTGATCGGGCTGCGCGATGTGCCGATCGAAAACATCAGACTTGAAGAATTGGGCATGACTCCCTACGTCGAGAGCCTTTCCGAATTCGTGCTGGCCTGCGCCACTCCCATGACGGTGGCAATCCAGGGCGACTGGGGGTCGGGGAAAACCAGCTTCATGAATATGATGCGGGAGATACTGGCAGACCGGGCGCATTCGATCTGGTTCAACACCTGGCAGTACAGCCAATTCGACATGCAGTCTCAATTGACTCGCTCCCTGCTGAAGTATTTTGTCGACGAACTGGGGAAAGGCGCCGAAAAAAACAGCAAACTCTCCGATCTTGCCAAAGGGGCCGGGCGGATCGTCTCGACAATGCTCATCGAGCGGACCCTGGGGAGTGCCAACGCCGGAAATCTCTCGGCCCATCCGGTGCAAGAGACTCTCGACCTGGCAAGCGAGATCAAGGGGTTAAAAGATCAACTCCAGAAACTGGCAAAAGAAAAGGCCGAACTGACCCAGAGCAAGCGGATCGTGGTGTTTGTCGACGATCTGGACCGCCTGCAGCCGGAGCGGGCGGTCGAATTCCTGGAGGTCCTGAAGAATTTTCTCGATGTGGAGTCCTGCGTGTTCGTGCTGGCGATCGACTACTCGGTCGTGGTCCAGGGGATCAAGAAAAAGTTCAACCTCGAAAAGCTCGACGAGAAAGGGCGCAGCTTTTTTGACAAGATCATACAGTTGCCCTTCAATATGCCGGTAGGCAACTATGACGTGAAGAAATACTGTGCGTCGCTTCTGAAAGAAATCGGGATCGATATCGCATCGGTCGACATAGGCCAATACCTGAACCTAGTCAACTGTTCCGTCGGGTTCAATCCCCGGAGCCTGAAGCGTGTGTTCAACCTGCTGCTGTTGCTGAACATCGTCGCTCACAAGCAGAATTTATTCGCCGGTAACAACCTGAGGCGCGACAAGCAGCGGGTCATCTTTGCCGTCCTCTGCATGCAATCGGCACTCGATCCGGTATACGACTTCATCCGGCAGAGGTCGGAGAACCTGGACGAAAAACTGTTTCAGGAGATGATGGATGAAGCGACGCTCTTGGAAAGCGAGCAGTACAGCAGCATCTTCAGTGACGTTGAGGACGCCGATCGGCAGAAGTACGCACAGCGCGTCGCGCTGTTCATGCAGGTTTTTTATAGCGCGATCCAGCTCAGCGGCAACCCGGACGACAGCTGCGACCGCTTGGGGAACGACGATCTCGCGAACCTGCGCGACGTCCTCTCCTTCTCGTCGCTCACTTCGGTGGACGAGCGCGAGGGGCAGTCGGAGCGTCGAATAAAATTGACACTGGCCCAGCTCAGGGATAAGGAGGAGGGGTTTGTCGGGGTTCAGTTCGGCGTCGCCGGCTTGAAGAGGATGCCCGTCGAGAGGATCGGCGGCAGCAACCGGTTCCAGTTCAGCGCCGCCGACATGACCGGACGGAGGAACTGGATGACGCTCGCCGAATTCCTGGAGATCGTGGATGGACGGGGAGTCGACCTCCCATCAGCCTGAAGGTGTTGATGCTGCAGGTGCGGCCGAGATGAGATCAAACAGGAGGGCGTATGGCCAGGAAGAAAAAGGAAGATAATGCCGCTTCGCTGCTACTGTATCTGTTCCTGGCAGTCATCGCCTTTGTGGTCGTGTTCCTGACCATTTTTTCGAGCCTGATACTCTTTGGCTTCTGGATATATTGCGAGTGCGGTGCAAAAAACGCCGGCGCCTTGTTGCTGAAGGACGAAAAGGATTTTGAATTATCGAGGGACGAGAAAGGCTCCATAGCAAGCATGAAGATCCAGATGCTTCCCTTTGGTGCCGAGGTCGAGCGATTGGCAGGTGAAAAGCAGGAATTAGGTTCCGGGATACTCCGGGCATTTTCTGAAGGGAGAGCCCAGGGGTTACGGGAGCGCAAGGACGGGATGTTCGATGTTCGCATGGCGAGCGGGCAGCAATACAATGCAGAGATAGAAAGATTGAGAACGGCCAAAGCCAGGATCGAACAAAGCATAGGCAGCTGCGAGCGAAAAATAACCGCCTTGCAATCCGACATCAACGCAATTGAACTCCAGCCAAAATTGAGGCGCGATGGCTACCAGGAGTACCTGTCTGACTGGGCAGCAGTGAAAGGTTTGCAAATGGCCGTGCGATATTCGATATCATCGTATTGCATCACGTTGCTCGCACTTCTTTCCTGCACACCTGCCTGGGTAGGCGGAATCTCCTTCTGGCTCAACAAGCACAGCGGCATTCCCGTCGCCTTTGGCATTGATGCGCTCTACGGTTCCATGCTCGCTTCATTCGTCGTGAGCCTGGCCGTTCTTTGGGCGGGCAACAGTTTCTGCCCGCTTGTGGTGACCAGTAAGGTAGACGAGATGCGAGCGGCTCCAGTTATCGCGGCCGGCACCTCCGTCAGGAACCCGGCAAACGGGAAGCGTTTGAAGGCGGCACTGATGGCACTGTTCGTCGGAGGCTTCGGGATACATCTTTTTTATTTGAAACGGTACCTGCGTGGTACGGTCTATTTGCTGTTCTGCTGGACCTTGGTTCCATCGCTGGTCGGTTTGATAGAAGGGATGCGGTATCTGGCCATGACCGATCAGGCGTTCTCGGCAAGGTACGAACTGCGCTGACGTCATCACCCCGTAGGATGACCTTGACCGCACAGGCGGTTGCCGTGACAGGTTTGGTATCCGAAAGGCCCTGGCGAGACCGGCCTTTCCGGTGATTAGAGCCGCCCCTTCAGGAACGGCACCGCGACCATCAAACCGGCTCGGTTGGCGCGCCGGCGTCGGTCGACTTGCTTTGGCTGGGGGGTTCGCTTTCCTTGCGCACCTGCAACGGACTGTTGAGCGGTTTCAGGTGCAGGGCACCGAGGTGCTCGATGCTCAAGTTGTGGAAGCAGGCCAGCACCAACTGTTGCGCTAGCTCGTGGCTGTTCCCTCCGAACACCTGCAGGCACTGTTCACCCTTCAGAGTAAATACCTGCAGGCGCATGAGACGATCGCCGATTTTTTCTCCGCCGAAATCCTTGTCATCGAAATCGTCGGTACCTAAGGCGATAATATGCCCAGCCATCGCTTCAAAGAACTCCTCCATGTCCAGGTCGAGATTCATTTCACTCTCCTCCGTTGTCTGCTCGCACGTTACACGGTTGTCCCCTCTGCCGCTCCTCGTCGCCAAGGTAGGTTCATTTCTTCCCCTTGGTCAGTCCCAGAGCCCGCCTAAGAGGGCGTTTGTGGATGGCCTTGAGCTCGTCGATGCTGATTTTGTGGAGGCAGGCCAGCACTAGTTGCCACGCCAGTTCGCCAGTATCCTTGCCCGAAACCTGGAAAAGAACCTCCCCCTGATCGTTTCTGATCCGGATATGCCCGAGTTCGCCGGAACGACGGGTTTGGAACTCTTTAGGCCCCTCATATCCGGTTGCAAGTTCAACGAGGTGCAAGGACATCCCCTGCATGACAGACCTCATCAACTGATTAAAGTCTTCCTGGCTCATGTTACCTCCTGGGACGTAATTCGGGCGATGTATTAAAGAGAGTTTATTATAATCCAGGTCGGCGACCCGTCAAGGCTCGGGGCAAAAGTTTACGCCCTGGTCTCAGGCGCTTGGAAAGCGTGGCACTGTGGCAGTCAGGTACTGAGGCGGGTGCGTTCGGTCCGCTCCCCGCACAGGTTTTTCAAGACCCTGGCGGGGAAAGCTCAAAGCCGGTGGGATTTTGCCGAGGGAGAGATCGCGGAACTGGCCGCGGATCTGATGGTTTAGGAGTGCATCAAGAAACTGCGCCGAGAAGCAGGACTTTGCTGAAGGGCTTCCAACCCCTCAAATGCGCACTGTTTTGTAGAGGAAGTTTTTGAACCGGAAAAACCGCTTCCTTTCTTCCTCGTCCTCCTGGGGGGCGCTGCTGACGGCCTTCAGGTGCCTGGCGATCTCCGGCATGCTCTTGCCCGCGACGATCCGGCTCTTCTCGATCACGAGGCGCACGACTTCCCGGGAAATCTGGCTCTTCGAGTAGGGCTCGTACACCGCCTCCCAAAAATCCTTCCCCGCACCGATCTCCGCCATGATGCTGCCGGCGACCTCCTCGGAGAGCCGCTCGGAGGCGGGCACGACCTGCTCGCGCATGCCGTCCTTGATCGCCCGCTTGATGTCCTCACCGGTCACGACCTTGCCCCTTCTGAAAAAGAGCGCCCGGAGCAGGATGCTGCGCAGTTCGCGGATGTTCCCCTGGTAGTTGTGCCCCACCAGCGCCTCCTTGGCCTCCTTGGAGAGGGCGGGCGCGTCGTCGCGCGCCTCGGCGCGGCTTCGGTAGGTGCGGTAGAGCTTGCCTAAGAAATGGGTGGAGAGGTCGGGTATGTCCTCGCGCCGCTCGTTCAGGGAGGGGACCATGACGGAGAGCTCGGTCAACCTGTGGTAGAGGTCCTCGCGGAAGTTGCCGAGACGGATCTCCTTCTGGAGGTCCTTGTTGGTGGCGGCGACCAGCAGCACGCGGCTGATCCTCTCCCGGTTCTCGCCCAGGCGCACGAAGCCGCCGTTGTCCAGGAAGCGCAGCAGCTGGACCTGGGTCTTCGGGTCGGCGTCGCCGATCTCGTCGAGGAACACCACGCCCCCCGCCGCCTCCTCGATGATCCCCTTGCGGTCGCTGTAGGCGCCGGTGAATGCCCCCTTGATGTGGCCGAACAGCTCGGAGTAGGTGAGCTCGCCGCTGTAGGCGGCGATGTTGGTCTTCTTAACCGGCAATTCGCCGTCGGGATTGACGTCCTGCCGGTACAGCTCGTTGAGCTTGTTGTACAGGTTGTTGAAGAAGAACTCCTTCCCCGCGCCGGTGGGACCCAGCACCAGGATGGAGGGGAGCCCGATGGTCGCCTCGCGCAGGATGTTCTTGTCCCACAGGGCGATCCTGTTGGAGAGCGGCGGGGAGACCGTGTTGATGAATTCGACGATCTCCAGCGCCTTGCGGCTGTTGCCGATGATGTTGCCCAGGCGGTAGGAGGAAACCTTCGGGTCCTTGTACTCGATGTCGCTGTGCAGCTTGGCGACCTCGTTCTGCAGCCTCTCGATGCGCTGGATGTCGGAGATGTGGCGCGAGGTGAGCCGGTCGATGATCTGCAGGATCCGCTTGTGCTCCTCGGTGAAGTACCCCTCCTGCAGCGAGTTGAGGCAGATCACGGCGATGACCTCGTCGTCGCTGATGACCGGGACGGCCATCTCGCTCTTGATCAGCTCGCTCATCAGCCGGTGGAACCCCCCGTGCTGTCCGGGGTCGGAAACCTGGCCGATGAGGTGCGGCTTCTTGGCCCAGGCGACGTAGCCGGTGAGGCTGCGCTCCTCCATCGGGAGCTCGCTGCCGCCGATCTTAAAGGGGGGTATCTTCTTCTTGATCCACTCCTTGTGCTTGGCCCCGACGATGGTCCCTTCCTCGTCTTCGACGATGAGCCACTTCTCCCCCTCGCGCTCCTCGACGATGGCGATGCTCCCGGTGTCGGCGCCGATCAGCTCGGTCGCCTTGGAGAGGACCTTGGTGAGAAACTGGTGCAGCCCCTCGTTTCTCTCCTGCAGCAGGTCGGAGATCTCCGAGAGGACCTTGATCTCCAGGTGCTCGCCGCCGACCTCGTTGATGACCCGTTCCACCATCTCGGCGTGGGTTTGCAGTAGGCCCATCTCGAATTCCGAAAAGCTGGTGAGCTGCCGGGTGAAGTAGTTGATGAGGCAGATGATCCGGCGCGTCTTCGGTTCGAAGCGCGGCACCATGTAGAGGGAGCGCAGCGCCATCTCCTCGGTGAGCGCGCGGCGCTGGATGGTCTCGTCGCAGAGGTCCGCGATGAAGAGCGGCTGCAGCAGCCGGTCGTCGGTGATCACCCCGCTTTCGTTCACGTAGCGGGATACCAGCGAGGTCCCTTGCTTCAGTCCGATGCTCCCGACGCTCTCGTAGAGCGCTTTCAGCTCCGGGTCCTCGGCGTGGCTCGCCAGCACCTCCATCCCGCCCCGGACCGGTACCAGCACCGACGCCACGGTCAGGCCGTCGATGAGCCGGACGGCGGAGCGGACCATGAAGCCCGCGGCCTCCCGCTTCTTGTAGAGCTCGACCCGGCGCGCCAGCAGGAGCTGCTGGTGGTACTTGCGCGCTTGGTCGACCCGCTCCCCGGCCTGCGCGAGAAACGGGACCAGGGTCGCGATCTGCTCCCCGGAGAGCGGGGCGCCGTCCAGGCAGGCCACGCCGATGGACTTGCCCAGGCTGGTGATCGGCAAAAGCGTCGTACCGTCGATCCGGAAGCGGCGGGAAAACTCCTGGTCCAGGGGGAGGCCGCTGTCGGCGGGATTGCTGAACTGGGCGACCTTTTGGGTGACGAAGGTGAGCGAGACCGCAGCCTCTCGGGAGATGATCGGGAAGGTCTCCTCGCGGATCTCGGCGGCGCAGTCGCCGCAGGAGTAGGCGCAGGAGAGCGCGCCCCGGGTCAGGTCTTCCAGGTAGATGCGCGCCCGCTCCAGGGAGGAGACCAGCCGCACCCCTTCACCCACCATGTGGAGCATCTCGTCCAGATTTTCCTTGCCGAAGGAGGCGATCTTGTCGCCGATCCTTCCCAGTTGCTCGTTGATCTCGCTCATTGTGGCCCCTGAGTACAAATTTCACACACCAGGGTACTTTAGGGGAAAGCGGGGAGCCTGTCAAGGGGGGCTGGGGACTGGGGACTGGGCTGGACTGGACTGGACTGGACTGGACTGGACTGGACTGGACTGGACTGGCTGAGGCCGAATGCTGAACGAGAGGCTGAGTGTTATCCGAATCCGGGGGCAAAGGTTTGAGCTAGCCCCTAGCCCCCAGTCCCTAGCCCCTGTTTTCCAGCCCCTGGTTTTCTAGTTCAGCCCCTTCCTGATCTGGTACAGCTCCTCCAGGTTCAGGCCGTTCAACTCGAAGAACTCCCGCTCCAGTTCCTCGACGTAGAAACGGTCCAGGCCGGAGTTCTCCAGAAAGTCCTCGCGCAGCGAGCTGTTCTTTTCGGCGATGATCTGGGGCAGCAGGTTGTGTATGTAGATCGCCTCCTTCTTGATGGCGAGGATGGTCTCATGGAACAGGTGCTCCGGGATCTCTCCTTCGAGGATCTTCTTGTGGGTCAACTCCTCGGTCAGCTCCTTCTTGAGCGCGTCCTGATCCGCCTTGGTGGCGTATTTCGAGTAGAAGTTGCGAATCCTCTCTTTGACGTGATCGACCAGGGTGAGGTACAGCCTTTCGTCACCGTCGATCTGCTGCAGCTGCTCCAGGAGCCCGCTCGTGGTGAGCCGGTTCTCCTCGATCTGCTTCAGGCCGCTGGCCAGATGGCTCACCTTCTTCCTGCCGTAGGTGCCCAGGTACTTGTCCTCGAAGATCCCGGACAGGAACAGCTTGGTGAAGAGGCCGGGCGCCAGCAGGTCGAAGGCGCTCTTGTTCCCCAACAGGCTCCTGATCATCTCCTCCGAAATCCTGACGTTCTCCATGAAGGCGAGCTGGTTGATGGCCGAGGAGGTCGCGTCGTAGCGGTCGAAGTAGGTGATGATGTAGGAGTAGCCCTCCAGGATGGAGATGTCCGCGCCGTCGCGGATCTTCTCGTCGCACGCCTTGCTCGCGTCCAGCAGCATCTCCTCGAAGGCGTGGTCCCGGTTCTCTGCCGCCTGCTTCTTGGCGAACAAAAGCTTCAGCATGTCCTCGGCGTCGATGGTGCTCTCGATGTGCCGCTCGGAGAGGAACATCCCCTCCAGGATCTGCCGGGTCTCGGAGATGTAGTTGCTCTCCTCCAGGTCGACCAGCTTCTTGTCCTTCTTGAGCATCTCGTCCAGGGTGTAGAAGAGCGCGCCGGGGATCTTGTTGCGCACCGAGAGCGTCTTCAGGCGGGTGAGCCGGGCGTTCTCCAGCTTGTTGATCTCCCCCTTGCGGTTGCAGGCGATCAGGATGTTCTTGTACTCGTCAACGATGCGCCGGTTGTCCGGATGCTTGTACATCACGTCGATCCGGATGCGCTCCTGCTGGTAGCGGTCGATCCCGAAGCGCTCGGCCAGGGCGGAGAGCATCTGGAAATCGGCGTCGGTGATCTTCTTGTTGCTGAAGTAGAGCGAGCGGAAGGTTTCGCTGTATTCCCGGTGCCGGGTGTTGATCAGCTTGAACAGGAAGAGGTGGGCGCTCGGCTCGTCGAGGATGCTGAGAATCTCCCCGATGATCAGGTTGTCGTGCTCGTCGCCGACCGCGCTGGAGCGCTTGAGCGCCTTCCCCAGCACCTTGACGATGCGCTCCTGCTGCTCGTGGAGCAGGCCGGTGAAGTCGGCGCCGGTCACCGCGAAAAAGTAGTTGAACACGGCGTTGCCGTCGAAGAAGATCTTCTCGTAGCTGTGGTAGCCGTCGGTGCGGTCGCTGAACCTGAGGGTCCCGGCGCGCCCGTCGTAGTGGGTGCCGTAGACGACCAGGCGGTTGGAGACCTCCTCCTTGGCGAGGTCGGCGATCGGCTGGTCCACCCCGAACATGTACTCGCAGAAGGACCCGCCGTTGCCGCGGTGGCTGATCCCTTCGCGGCCGATGATGAACTCGTTGCCCGGGGAGAAAAAGCGGATTTCCTGGGCGTCCGCCTGGTCGGAATTGAAGAAGTAACGGTTGTACGCCTCGGTTCCCGCCGTTATGGCGTAGAACTCGATCTGGTCGTTAGCATAACCGTGCAGTCGAATGTCTCTGAACATCAGCTCCGTCCGTTTTCCGGGTGCCGCGGGGATGGTGCTGCCGGGGCAGCCGCTCTCAAAGTCATGGCAATTCGACGCTCAGGCCGTCGTAGGCGAACTCGACACCGGCTGGCAGGCGCGCGCCGTCGCGGTGGTGCACCTCGTGGGTGAGGTGGGTCAGCAGCGTGCGGCGCGGCCCCAGGGCCTGCACCACCCGCAGCGCCCCCTCTATGTTGAAGTGGTTCGGGTGCGGCGAGTAGCGCAGCGCGTCGATGATCAGCAGGTCGAGCCCCTGCAAAAGGGCCAGGGACGCCTCGGGGATCGCACTGCAGTCGGTAAGGTAGGCGGCGTTCTCGAAACGGTATCCGGTGGCGTTCAGCGTGCCGTGCAGCACCGGGATGGGGATGACGCTGCGGCCGAAAATTTCGAAGGCGGCCTCGACAGCGATCGGCTCCATGAGCGGAGAATACCCCTCGCTGCTCAGTCCGTCAAATATGTAGGCGAAGCTGGCGGTGACCCGCTGCATGGTCTCCGGGCTGCCGTAGCAGGGGATGATCCTGCGGTGCAGGAAGTTGAAGCCGCGCAGGTCGTCGATGCCGTGGATGTGGTCGGCGTGGGTGTGGGTCAGCAGCACTGCGTCGATCTGCGGGATCCCCTCGCGCAGCATCTGGCTGCGCAGATCGGTGGAGGTGTCGACCAGGATGCGTTTCCCGCCGAGTTCGACCAGGATGGAGGCACGAGTGCGCTTGTCGTGCCGGTCTGCCGAGTCGCAGACCTGGCAGTGGCAGCCGACCATGGGAATCCCGGTCGAGGTGCCAGAGCCGAGGATGGTTATTTTCATGTATCGTACCTCGGAATTGCCAGTAACGTAGCATGATTGCCACGGTGAGGCAAGGGGTTTGTCCCTTGCCTAGCGCGGGTTTTGCGGCTATGATGAAGCTACCGGCGCCTGCCCACGACCCCGGTCTGTGCCGGAACGCAGCTTATCCACCGACCGCGACTTCCCCCCGGCGAGGGGGGACGCTCTCGACTTCCAGAGGTCTTCCAATGCGCGTCTGCATGATTGCACCCCACTATTTCCCGGCGGAAAACGGGAATGCCGTGACGGTGAGAAGGATAGAGCGGCATCTCAGGCTTCTGGGGTGCGAGGTGCGGGTCTTCCCGGTGGACCGCATGTCCGGGGAGGAGCTCCTGGCGGGGGTCAGGGACTTTGCGCCGCAACTTTTGCACGCCTTCCACGGTTACCACGGCGGGAGGATGGCACACGCTATCGCGCAGCAGCTGGCGCTTCCCTACCTGGTGACGCTCACCGGAACGGACGTCTACCAGGCGCTCGAGGACCAGCGCAGTTTCGACACCCACGCGGCGCTGAGAGGGGCGGCCCGCCTGGTCGCGTTTCACGCCTACGTGAAGCGGCGGCTGGCGGAGCATCTCCCGAGCCTGGAGGCGCGCACCGTCGTGATCCCCCAGGGGGTGGAGCTGCCGGCCCAGGCCGGCACGACCGCCACCGGGGAGTACTGCACCTTCCTGCTCCCCGCGGGGCTGCGTCCGGTGAAAAACGTCCTCTTCCCGCTGCAACCACTGGCGGCCCTGCACGCGGCGCATCCCGAGGTACGCTTTTTGCTGGTCGGCCCGATACTGGATCCCGCGTACACGGCGGAGGTGATGGAGGCGCTGGAGCGCCACCCTTTCGCGCGGTACCTGGGGACGGTGAGCCACGACGCCATGGGCGGGCTCTACCGCGCCGCGGATGTCGTCATGAACAGCTCCCTGGTCGAGGGAGGCATGGCGAACAGCGTGCTGGAGGCGCTCGCCTACGGCAAGCCGCTGCTGGTAGCCGACATCGAGGGGAACCGCTCCATCATCAAGGACGGCCTGAACGGGCTCCTCTACCGGGACGCCGCGGAGTTCCTGCGCAAGGCGGAGCACCTGGCGACCGATCCGCAGCTGCGCGCCAAGCTCGGCGAAAACGGCAGGTGCCTGGTGGCCGACAAGTACCCCCCGGAGCGCGAAGGGCATGCCTACCTGGAGCTGTACCAGGCGATCCTCGGGGAGTGAGGCGTGGGCCGCGGCGCAAAAATTTCCCGACCTGCTTGTTCTATTTTTGATCAAAATTGGTCCTGCGACAGTGCGATCTGGCATCGCCCCGGCGCCGATCAAACCTGCCCACCTCAAATCCTGCCGTGGTTTCCCTCTTCTTTTTGAATAAAAACAAAGTTTTATCCGGTCCCGTCAGTTCCATTCGTGAGAACCTTGAAGAAAATTTATACTTGAAAATAATAAAACACGGCGTAGACTCTCAGTCGAAGCCAGGCGCTGACTGCTTGGAATTGACAGGGGGCACACTATGGATCGAATCATCGATGTTACCGAACTGGCATTACGCGATGCGCATCAGAGCCTGATAGCTACCCGGCTCGGCATCGATGACATGATCGGCGCCTGCGAGGATCTGGATAACGCAGGTTTCTGGTCTATTGAGTGTTGGGGCGGTGCGACGTACGACGCCTGCATCAGATTCCTGAACGAGGACCCCTGGGAGAGGCTCAGGACCTTCAAGAAACTGATGCCCAGGACGCCGCTGCAGATGCTATTGCGGGGCCAGAACCTGCTGGGGTACCGCCACTACCAGGACGAGGTGGTGGACCGGTTCGTCGACAAGAGCGCGGAAAACGGCATCGACGTGTTCCGGGTCTTCGACGCCCTGAACGACCTGCGCAACCTGGAGCGTTCCGTCACGGCGGTGAAGAAAAGCGGCAAGCACGCCCAGGCGGTGATCTCCTATACCGTGAGCCCGATCCATTCGACCGCGCTCTTCGTCGAGGAGGCCAGGAGGCTCACCGAGATGGGGTGCGACTCCATCTGCATCAAGGACATGGCGGCCCTGATCAAGCCGCAGGCGGCCTACGACCTGGTCCGGGGCATCAAGGAGGCCTGCGGCGAGCAGACCCGCGTGCAGCTGCACGTGCATGCCACGACCGGCGTGACCCTGGTGAGCCTGATGCGGGCCGTGGAGGCGGGGGTGGACTGCGTGGACACGGCGGTCAGTTCCATGAGCCTGGGACCCGGACACAACCCGACCGAGAGCTTCGTCGAGATGCTGGAAGGGACCGGATTCGCCACCCGGCTGGACCTGACCCGCATCCTCAAGGTGAAGAACCACTTCGCGCAGGTGCTGCCGCGCTACAGCGAGTTCCTTTCCACCGTCACCGGTGTGGACACGGAGATCTTCAAGAGCCAGATCCCCGGCGGGATGCTTTCCAACATGGAGAGCCAGCTCAAGCAGCAGGGCGCCGGCGACCGGATGCAGGAGGTGCTGGACGAGATCCCGGTGGTGCGCAAGGATACCGGGTTCGTGCCGCTCGTGACGCCGACCAGCCAGATCGTCGGGACCCAGGCGGTCTTGAACGTCATCATGGGGCGCTACAAGGTGCTGACCGGGGAGTTCGCCGACCTGATGCTCGGCTACTACGGCGCCTCCCCCGGGGAGCGCAGCGCCGAGGTGATGGAGCTCGCGCACCGCCACGCCAAGAAGGAGACCATCGAGAGCCGGCCCGCCGACCTGCTCGCGCCGGAGTGGGCCAAGCTGCGCGCGGAGGCCCTGCCGCTCAATGGGTGCAACGGAGCGGACGAGGACGTCCTGACCTACGCCATGTTCCCGCAGGTGGCTCCCAAGTTCTTCGGCACCCGGCACGAGGGCCCCAGGAACCTGGGGCGCGACCCGGCGACGGGGGCTTCGGAAACCCTGACCCCGCAGGGGCACCCCGGCAAGATCACCGGGCCGGTCACCTACACGGTCACCCTGAGCGGCCAGCCGCACAAGGTGACGGTGGCGCCCTACGGGGAGTGACGCCGAAGTCTGTATCCCCCCTGCGCAGCAGGGGGGAAGGCTCGCGGCAGCGGGACAGGGGGGTCTCCCTGCAGGCGAAAATACCCCCCTGCTTCACTGCGTTCAGCTTCCCCCCTATTCCATAGGGGGGAGAGAACCACACCCTGTCAGGGGAAAAACCTGAACCAAACGGCAGTTGGGGGAGGGGAAGGTGAAGTTGCCGACATTGCAAAAACGTGGCGGCTACCCCCGCCCCCCTCCCGCAAAGGAGGGGGAGAGTCGGAGCCAGATGGAATCGTTAACGTGACGGCAGTGCCCCCTGTGGCAAGCATCTAAGCTGAAGCTCAGCGTTTAATCGAAAGAGGGAACAACGACATGTCCATCGAAGACAAGATCCGCGAATTGAACGACAGGAAAAGCGAACTCAAGCTGGGCGGCGGGCGGGCCAAGATCGACCAGCAGCACGCCCTCGGCTCCCTCACGGCGCGCGAGCGGGTCGACGCCCTGGTCGACCGGGACAGCTTCCAGGAGTTCGGCATCTTCGCCCAGCACCGCTGCACCAATTTCGGCATGGCGGACCGCGAGATGCCGGCCGAGGGGGTGGTGACCGGCGCCGGCTGCGTCGCGGGGCGCCTGGTGCACCTGGCGAGCCAGGACTTCACCGTGTCGGGCGGGGCGGCCGGCGAGGTGCACAGCGACAAGATCGTCCAGGCAATGCAGTCGTCGCTGAAAACCGGCACCCCCTTCATCCTGATCAACGACTCCGGCGGGGCCAGGATTCAGGAGGGGATCGACTCCCTGGCGGGCTACGGCAGGATCTTTTACCACAACGTCATGCTCTCCGGAAGCGTGCCGCAGATCTCGCTGATCTGCGGGCCGTGCGCCGGAGGCGCCGCCTACAGCCCGGCCCTCACCGACTTCATCATCCAGACCAAGAACTCCCGCATGTTCATCACGGGGCCCGCCGTCATCAAGGAGGCGACCGGCGAGGCGGTGACCGCCGAGGAGCTGGGCGGTCCCCACGCCGCCATGAACCAGGCGGGGGTGGCGCATTTCATCGCGGAGAACGATCACGACGCGCTGCGCATCTGCAAGAAGCTCCTCTCCTTCCTCCCCTCCAACAACCTGGAGGACCCGCCGCAGGCCGAGTGGGGCGACAGCATCATTTCGGACAAGTCGCTGAACGACCTGGTGCCGGTCGAGCAGAAGAAGGCCTACGACGTGCACTCCGTCATCAGCCGGATCGTGGACGCCGGCGACTTCCTGGAGGTGCAGCCGTTCTTCGCGCCCAACATCGTGGTAGGCTTCGCCCGGATCATGGGGCGCAGCATCGGGATCGTGGCCAACCAGCCGTGCGTGATGGCCGGCGCGCTCGACATCGACGCCTCGGACAAGGCCGCCCGGTTCGTGCGCTTTTGCAACGCCTTCAACCTGCCGCTGGTCACCCTGGTCGACGTCCCCGGTTTCCTGCCGGGGGTGGAGCAGGAGCACCGCGGCATCATCCGCCACGGCGCCAAGATGCTCTTCGCCTACTCTGCGGCGACGGTCCCCAAGATCACGGTCATCCTGCGCAAGGCGTACGGCGGCGCCTTCCTCGCCATGTGCGGCAAGGACCTGGAGGCCGACCGGGTCATCGCCTGGCCCACGGCCGAGATCGCGGTCATGGGGCCGCAGGGGGCGGTCAACGTGATCTTCAGGAACGAGATCGCCAGTGCCGAAAACCCCCAGGAGAAGCGGGCCGAACTGATGGCATCCTACCAGTCGACCTTCGCCACCCCGTACGCGGCGGCGGCCCGCAGCGAGGTCGATGACATCATCGAGCCGGCCGAAACCAGGCGCCACCTCGCCATGACCCTCGACATCCTGCAGACCAAGCGCGAATTCCGCCCCATGAAGAAGCACGGCCTGATCCCGCTCTAAAGCGGCATCGGAGGAGGCACGCCATGAACGACGCACCCATGAACGATGAACCGATCACGCCGGAACTGCTGATGGTCATGTCGGCGGCCATCGCAGCCTACCTGGGCAAGAGCGTCCGGATCCGGCGCGCGCGGTTCCTCGATCCACAACTGATGAACGCCTGGGGCCAGTCGAGCCGCGTGGTGGTCCAGTCGTCCCACTACCTGAGAAGGTAGCCGCTCCCGTCAAAACCGCGGGAGCCACGCTTCCCCGGGACACTCAAGCCAAGGAGTCCGTCGTGCAACTAACGCTCACCATAGATGGCAAGAAATACCTCGTCGACGTGGAGGTCGAGGAGGGCGAAGAGGTGCGGATGGCCGGTTCGTTTCCGGAGCCGACCTCCACCCTGCAGGCGCACCCGGCTCCGCCGGTCCCCGCGGCGCACCCCATGGCCCCGGCAGCCGGAGCGGACCCGGCAGGGGAGAAGGTCTGCCGCAGCCCGATAGCCGGGATCGTTTTCAAGATCGTGGCGCAGGTAGGACAGCAGCTCGAGGTGGATGACCTCCTGGTGGTGCTCGAAGCGATGAAGATGGAGACCAACATAACCGCTCACGTCCCGGGCAAGGTGGCCAGGATCCTGGTGGCGGTCGGCGAAGCGGTCAAGCCGGGGCAGGCGCTGGCGGAGTTCGTCTAGGCGGCCTGGAACGGCGGCCGGTTCCCCCGGCCTGGGCGCAGCTGTTCCTGTTCTTCAGGGATTTGACTTTGCACGAGCGTATTGTTAAAATAAACCAATGCCCGTTTGAGGCCAATTTCTCAACCTGAAGTAAAAGGAGAGCACAATGCGCCCAGTAAAACTGCTGTTGTTTGTCCTGCTGGCAACCGTCTTCGCGGCGTCGACCGGCTACGCCTTCGGTAACAGCTTTCACGCCAAACTGTCGGCGAAGGAAGAGACCAAGAAGCCTGAGTCGAAGGCCTCGGGAAAAGCGGAATTCAAGCTGAGCAAGGACGGCAAATCCCTGACCTACAAGCTGCACGTGAAGAACATCATGGACGCCAACGCGGCCCACATCCACATGGCAAAGATGGGGGAGGATGGGCCTCCGGTGGCGGGGCTGTTCAGCGGGGAGAAAAAAGGGAAGTTCAAAGGGGTACTTGCCGAAGGGACCCTCATGGACAAGGACCTGATAGGGACTCTGCAGGGCAAAACTATCGCCGACCTGGTCAACCTGTTCAAATCAGGCGATGCCTACGTGAACGTCCACACCAACGCGAACCCCGACGGCGAGATTCGCGGCCAGATCAAGTAACCCGAGCGGCTTGCAGGACGGTACTGCCCGCAGCGGCCAGAGGGAGTCGGCCGCTGCGGCGTTGCGCCGCCGAAGACCGACTGCAGGCGCCACGCACTCGAATCACCTCGCCTGGGCGCACTCATTTCACCTCGTCGAACCATTCCAGTTCGCTCACTTCGCTTGCCTCAAACGGTTCCGGCGTCTGCCCGATGCCGAGCAGCGCGTCTGCCTCGGGAGCCGGCAACTCCTCGATCCCCTGCATCTTCTTCTGGATGCGGCGCGTCCGGGTGGCGGCCGCGTCGATGCTGGAGGCGGCCTCGTCCAGCTTCTTGCGGGTCTTGTCCAGCAGGGTCCCGAAGGTCATGAATTCCGTCTTTATGGCGCCCAAAAGGCGCCAGACCTCGCTGCTGCGCTTCTCGATGCTGAGCGTCTTGAACCCGAGGCTCAGCGAGGAGAGCAGGGCCGCGATGGTGGTGGGGCCCGCGACGATCACCTTGTGGTCGCGCAGCAGGGTGTCGAAGAGGCCGGGCCGGCTCAGCACCGTGGCGTAGCTCGCCTCGTTGACCAGGAACATGACGGCGAAATCGGTCGTGTCCGGGGGCGAGAGGTATTTGTCGCAGATGAGCCTCGCCATGCCGGCGACCGTCCTGTCGAACTGCCGGTTCGCCTCCAGGAGCGCCGCCTGGTTCCCGGACTCCTGGGCCTCGACGATGCGCAGGAAGTCCTCCTGGGGGAACTTGGCGTCGATGGGGAGCCAGAGCGGCTTGTCGTCCCTGCCCGGCAGGCGGATGGCGAACTCGACCCGCGCATCGCTCCCCGGCTTGGTGGCGACGTTGGCCAGGTACTGGTCCGGCGTCAGGATCTGCTCCAGCAGGTTGTGCAGCTGCACCTCGCCCAGGGTGCCGCGCGTCTTGATGTTGGAGAGCACCTTCTTCAGGTCGCCGACCCCCGCCGCGAGCGTCTGCATCTCCCCAAGCCCCTTGTGGACCTGCTCCAGCTGCCCGCTCACCTGCTTGAAGGACTCGCCGAGCCTCTTCTCCAGGGTCTCGTGCAGCTTCTCGTCGACCGTGGCCCGCATCTGCTCGAGTTTCTTGGCGTTGTCCTCCTGGAGCCACTTGAGCCGCAGTTCCACCGTCTCGCGCAGCTTGTCCATGCGCCCCTCGTTACTGGCGGTGAGGCTCCCCATCTGCTGGGCGAACCCCTCGAGCTGTCCCTTCTGCAGCGCGGCGATTTCCAGCATCCTTTTTTGCAGCGCCTCGCCGAAGGACCGGAGGTTCCCGGTAAGCTCCTCGCGGTTTCTCCCCATCTCGGCCTGGAAGGTCCGCTCCAGGCGCTCCAGCCCCTTTTCCAGCAGGTCGAAGCGCGCCTCGCTGGAGGAGCGGCGCAGCAGGGCGCGATAGCAGAGCAGCCCGAGCGCGACGCTCGCGGCGAGCAGCGCCAGAGCCGCGAACTGGAACAGGTCGCCGCTCATAGGGCCTCCCTGACGCCCCTCAGGAAACGAAACAGCAGATCGTTGAACTCCCGGGGTTGTTCCAGGTTCACCATGTGCCCGGCCCTGGCTATGACGTGGCTCTGGCAGCGGGGGAGCCCGGCGTTGAAAAGCTCGATGGCGGTGTGGGAGGCCGCGCGGTCCTCGCTGCCGACCATGACCAGCGAGGGTTGGGGGAAGCCGGGGAGCAGCGGCGTGTAGTCCTTTCTGTCCCTCATGGCGAGCAGGCCGCCGGCGAGCGCGCAGGGGGGCGTCGCGCGCATCCAGGCGGTGACCTGCGCGATCAGTGCCGGATTGGTGTGCATGGTATCGGGCGCGAACAGGAGCTCGGCGAAATTCTTGATGATGGGGTTGGCACCGAGCCTCTCGGCCTGGGCGGCCATGGCGCTGCGGCGGGCGCGACCCTCCTCGTCGTCGGCGGAGCTCTTGGTGGCGATGAAGCAGGCGGCGCCCACCCGCTGCGGGTAGCGCTCCAGCAGGTCCAGCAGGATGTAGCCGCCCATCGACATGCCGCACACGACGGCGCGGTCGATCTGCAAGCCGTCCAGCAGGGCGACCAGGTCGTCGGCGAAGCCGTCCATGCTGTAGCCGTCCGGGGGGGCGTCGCTGGCGCCGAAGCCGCGCAGGTCCGGTGCGATGACCCGGTAGCCGGCCTGGGCGATGGGGCCCGCCTGCGCCTGCCACATCTGCCGGTTCAGAGGGAAACCGTGGATCAAAAGTATGGCGGGGCCCTCGCCCAAGTCGTCGTAGGCCATCTTGATGCCGTTAACAGTTAGTTCCATATGCACTCCTTAGCGCAAGTAAAGACCTGACATCAGCGTCGTCCGGTCAAATCATAGCAGGGGGTCAAAAATCTCCCTCCCGTCAAGGGAGGGGGAGCATGATGCAAAGGCTTAACCGGGCAAGACCGGGTAGCACACTAGGTCAATGCGTATCGGCCGGCGGCCACAGGCGCTCCCTCAGTCCCGATCTCCTGACGATTTGCCTCCCCACAGCCGTCACAAACAGCTGGTCGTTTCCCAGGAGCTCCACTGACTTCTTGGCGCGGGTGATCGCGGTATACACCAGCTCCCGCGTCATGAGCGGCAGGTCCCGGTCCGGAAGGATCAGCAGCACGCGATCGAATTCCGAGCCCTGGCTCTTGTGCACCGTCATGGCGAAAGCGCTCTCGTGCTCGGGCAACCGCAGCGGCAGCACCTTGCGCATACCGGCCGTGCCGCAGGGAAAGAAGGCGCGCAGCTCGTGATCGGACTCGGGATCGGGGAGGACGAGTCCGATGTCCCCGTTGAACAGCCCCAGGTTGTAATCGTTGCGGGTGATCATGACCGGCTCCCCCGCGTACCAGCGTCCCCCCGGCTTGATCAGCCCGGCCTTGGCCAGACGCTCCTCCACCAGGCGGTTGACGGCCTCCACGCCGTAGGGGCCGCTGCGCATGGCGCAGAGCATCCGGAATTCGCCGAAACGTGCGAAGGCCTGCTCGGGAGAGTTCTCTTTCAGGTAGGGGGCGTAGCCCGCGAGAATCCGCTCGGCGAGCGCATCGCCCAGATCGGCCGCCTGAGGGGTCTGGGCGAGGGAGATGTCCGCCAGCCCGGCATCCTGGAACGCAGCCAGGGCGCCGTCGCCGTCGCCCTCGTTCACCAGGGCGCCGACCCTGCCGATCCCGCTCTCCGAGGAGAAACGGTAGCTTTTCCGCAGCAGCACGACAGCGTCGCCCAATACGCCGCTGGCGCCCAGCTCCGGCAAGAGGTCGCCGGTCAGCTCGCCGGCGAGCCGCGCGAAGGCGGCGGAGAAGCCGTGGATCCCGCCGGTGTCGCAGATGTCGCCCAGTACCGCGCCCGCCTCCACGGAGGCGAGCTGGTCGCGGTCGCCCAGCAGGATCAGCCGGGTGTCGTGGCGCAGGGCGTCGACCAGCTTGGCCATGAGCGGCAGCGAGACCATGGACGCCTCGTCCACGATCACCAGGTCGTAGGGGAGCGGGTTGTCGCGGTGGTGCCGGAAGCTGCAGGAGCCTTTCAGGTAGCCGAGCAGCCGGTGGATGGTGGAGACCTCCCCGGGGATCAGGGCGCGCACCTCCTCGGAACACTCCACCCCGCCCAGGATCGACTCCTTGAGCCGGGCCGCGGCTTTGCCGGTGGGGGCCGCCAGGGCGATGCGGCAGCTCTCGCCCCCCTGCTGCTCCAACAGGAGCGCCAGCACCTTGACGACGGTCGAGGTCTTGCCGGTGCCGGGACCTCCCGAGATGACGCAGAAACGCCTGCTGAGGGCGGCCAGCGCCGCGACCCGCTGCCAGTCGGTCTCCGCGCCGGCTCCCCGGGGGAAGAGGCGCCCGAGCCCCTCCTTGAGGAGTTCCCGGTTGAACTCGGTGCCGGCTCCCCTCTTCAGGAGGGCGGTCGCGAGCTCCTCCTCGTAGCGCCAGTAGCGGTGCAGGTAGAGCCGGTTGGCGTCGTCCAGGACCAGCGGCCTGAAATCGCCCGGCGCGCCGACCACTGGGAACTCCCGCAGCCTCTCCGCCCAGGCGGCGGGGCTCTCGATGCCGGATCCGGCGGCAGCGCCGTCCTGGAGGGCGCTGGCCAGATCCAGGCAGACGTCTCCGGCCGTTACGCCCCGGCTCAGGAGCGCGGCGGCCGACCGGAGCTGCGGATCGAAGCTCCCGGCCTGCCGGCAGATGAAGGAGGCGAACTGGTGGTCTATGTCGTTAAGCTGAGCCCCGTCTGGAGTCATGGCAGTCACCCTGGTTATGCAGCAAAAAGGTCCCCTCTCCCGGAAGGCTAGGGAGGTCGCCGTGGTCATGCAGTACAAAATGTCCCCTCTCCCGGAGGGGGCAGCCCTACCCTCCGGAGGGAGCGATCCAGAAATTGCCCCCCCGCACGCCTCCGAGCAGTGCTTCGGAGAGCTCCTCCACGAAGCGCTTGGGCGGCCGGTCGGCGAAGACGCCGTTCCCCGTGCCGTCCACCCCGCGCAGGAACAGGTAAAAAATCCCGCCGAAATGCGTGTCGTAGTCGTAGCCGGGGATGCGAAGCCTCAGGTAGTTGTCGAGCGCGACGGTGTACAGCAGGTACTGCAGCGGATAGAAGCTGTGCTCCATCTCGCGGCGCATCCCGGGGGCGCCGTAGTCGGCGGCGCTGTTGCCCAGGTGGTTCGACTTCCAGTCCAGGATGTAGAATCGCCCGCCCTGCTCGACGACCAGGTCCATGAAGCCGCGCAGCATCCCCTCTACCGGCGTGAAGCAGAGGCGGCTGAAGAGCCCGGCCATGTCGACCGGGAACGCCTCGCCGCCGCAGCGGGCGGCAACGCCCCGCAGGCGCTCCGGGGTGAGGTGGGCCAGCGGGAAGAAGAACTCCAGCTCGGTGAAGCGCCGCTCCAGACCGATCTGCCCCAGGTGGAAACCATTCTCCCCGAGCGGCGCCCGCAGCACGGAGCGCACCATCGAGCAAACCGCGTTGCACCAGTGCGGCTCAAAATTGTGCTCGTCGAGTAGTTTCTCCACCAGCGGCTGGAGCGCCTTCTCGGGAGCGGTGAAGTCCAGCCGCTCGAAGATCTCGTGCAGGAAGATCCCCGCCTTGGCCCCCCTGGGGAAGGCGAAGATGCCGGCAGGCTCATCCCCCGAAGGCTCCGCCTGCTCGTAGCGGCTCCCCTCGTCCCGGTCCGGAAGCTCCGCGGCGTAGTGCGGCCGGCTGGAGAGCGAGGTGAAACTCGCCACGCGCCAATCCCGCGCTATGCTCCCCTGGAAGCGCCGGAAGTCGAAGCTCGTCGCCTCGGGGGCGTCGGGATGGTAGGGGAGCAGGTCGACCCCGGGCATCGGGAGCAGCTCGATCGCCCCGTCGGAGGAGTCCGCCAGGCGGCCGAGCTCCTCCAGCATCGCCTCGTCGCTCAGGGCGAGCTGCCCCTTGACGGCCTCGCTGCCGGGGTGCAGCAGGTAGTTGAGAGCGCTCTCCCCGGCGTCCTTGAAGGCGCCCCAGACCAGGTAGCTGCGGTGCTTTCCCCTGGTGAGCGCGACGTACAGCAGCCGCAGGCTTTCGGCCAGGCTCTCGCGCCGGGCGAGCTCCTGGTGCGCGGGGAGCTCCGACGAGCCGATGTCGAGCACCACCCGCCCCTTTTCATCGTGAAAGAGTGCCGTCTGGTCCTTCCCCGCGTACTCGGCCCAGCAAAAGGGGAGGAAAACGATCGGGTATTCCAGCCCCTTGCTTTTGTGGATGGTGACGAGCTGCACCGCGGCCTCGTCCGTCTCCAGGCGAATCTCGTGCTCCTCGCTCTTGTGCTCCTCGGAGATCCGGCAGGCGAGCCAGGCGAGCACCCCCTCCATGCCGAGGTGCCCCTTGACCTGGGCCTGGTGGATGGTCTCTACCAGGTGCAGCAGGTTGGTGAGGCGGCGCTCGCCCAGCGGGGCGGACAGCAATCTGCCGCGCACCTGGCGGCGCTCCAGGAAGCGGAGCGTCATGGCGAGGCAGCCGCTGGCGCCCCAGACCTCGTGGTAGCTGCGGAACTCCTCCAGGACCTGCTCCCAGCCGCTCTCGTCACCCATGAGACGCGCCAGTTCGGGGCCGGACACCCCGGCCAGGTCGGTGGCGAGGGCGCCGCGCAACAGCGCCTCGTGTCCGGGCTCGGCGACCGCGGAGAGGACCGTCAGCAGCTCCGCCGCCTCCTCCGAGTCGAAGAGGTTGCCGGCCGAGCAGAGCACGCTCGGTATGCCGCGCCTGGTGAGCGCGCGCTGCATCAGCTTAGCCTGCCGGTTGGCGCGCACCAGCACGGCGATGTCCCCCGGCTTCACGCCGCGCTCGCCGATCTTCAGCTTGCCGCCCGCGCCGTCGCGCAGCAGGCGGGAGATCTCGGCAGCGACCGTCTCCGGGAGGAGCTCCCAGGCTTCTCCCTTGTTGATCGGCTTCCCCGGCTCCCGGCGCGGGGCGAACCAGAGTTTGAGCGGCGCGGTGCCGCCCCCGTCCTCCGTCAAGAGCGTCCGCTCCTTCGCGGCGGCGTCGACCGGGCTGAAGGGGATCTCCTCGAAGCAAAACGGGCAGTCGTGCGAGGAGAAGAGGGTGTTCACCCCGTGGATCAGGCTCGGCTCCGAGCGCCAGTTCTCCAGCAGGGTGTGGCAGAGCTCTGTGTCCCGGGCCGCCCCCATGTAGGCGAAGATGTCGGCGCCCCGGAAGCTGTAGATCGCCTGCTTCGGGTCGCCGATCAGGAAGAAGGGGGCCTGGTGGGCGGCGGGGAAGATGGTGTCGAAGATGGCGAACTGGGTCGGATCGGTGTCCTGGAACTCGTCGATCAAGGCAGCCCGGTAGCGCTCCCGGATCAACCCCGGCAAGGTCGAGCCCGGGCGCGCCAGGGCCGCGTGCAGGTCGAGCAGCAGGTCGTCGAAGGAGCGCACGTTTTTCAGCCGCTTGCGTCCGGGGAGCTCGGCTGCCAGGTAGTCGAAGAAGCCGCGCTGCAGCCCGAGCAGCCACTGCTCCGTGTCGCACGGCTCCGCCGGCTGGTCGGGGATGACGCTCGCGAACGGGTCGCCGCCGATCCGCCGCGCCATGCCGAGCAGGGAGGCGGGGGAGAGCCGGGCGGCGTTGGCCGCCTCGATCCGCTCCAGCGGGGCGCCGTAGCAGTTGATGCGCCAGTAGTCCTGCGCGATCTCGCTCAGGATGCTCCCCTGGTCGGTCAGGAGTTCCGTGTTGCAGAGCGAGCCGCTTTCGAACGGGTTCTCCTGGAGGGTGCGCTGGCAGAAGCCGTGGATGGTGAAGATGGCCGCCTCGTCGAAGGAGCGCACCGCGACCGCCAGCTGGCGGCGAGCCTCGGCGTGGTCCGGGATCCTGAGCAGCAGGCCGGCGAGCAGGGGATCGCCGCTCTCCCCCTGCTCGAAGGCAGCCTCCGCCTCCTTGAGCCTCTTCCTGATGCGCTCCCGGAGCTCCTTGGTGGCCGCCTCCGTGAAGGTGACCACCAGTATGCCGGAGACCGGGAGGCGCAGCTCCAGGACCAGCCGGAGATAGATGCCGGCGATGGTGAAGGTCTTGCCGGTGCCGGCGCTCGCCTCGATCAGGTTGCGCCCGGCGAGCGGCGTCTGGAGCAGGTCGAATCGGTTCATGGCTAGGGTCACTTTTTCCCCCTTCCGGTCTGGTGCCCGAGGAAGGGTCCCCATACCTCCAGCGCGGTCGCCATGAACTCGGCGTCCAGCGGCTCCTCGTCCCCGAAACAGCGCCGGTAGTGGCGGTCGTCGGACTCACCCGGATAAGAGTCGCGGCCGTGCCATTTCACCCGGGCGTCGGAGAGCGCCTTCCCCTCCTTCTTGGGGTCCCTCGCCTTCTTGGCGTACTCGAGGGAGGTCGCCGGGAAGAAGCGCACCGGGGAGCTCATCCCCTTCCGGTAGAGCGCGAGGAGTCCGGCCAGCAGTTCCCGGCTCCCCTCGACGGGGGGGAGCTGGACGGCCGTGTCGGAGGCGAGGAAGCTCGCCTGGCGCGGGTAGCCCGGGGGGGCGGCGGCGTTCAGCGCCAGGTGCTCGACCCAGAGCCGCAACTGGTCCTTTGCCTTGAGCTTCGTGTAGCGGTAAAGCAGCAGCCGGTCCGAGCGGAGCGAGCCTATCCGCCCGGTGAGCCTCCCTCCGGGGAGCTTCAGGTCGATGTCCAGCGGCGGCAGCGGCTCCCCGGAAGAGGCCTCGGCGACCTTGGCGGCGAACTCCAGCGCCGGACCGCTCAGGCTCTCGAAGAGCGCCTCCCCGCACACCCCGGGCGGCAGGTCGCCGCGCCCGCAGGCGACGGCGAAGGGGGTTGCCGCCTCACCGCCGGTAAGGAGCGCGGCGACGATCTCCTGCTCCAGCTGGTACTTCGCCAGCGCGTTGAGGGAAAAGGGCTCGCACTCCTCCAGCGGTTCCGCAGCCCGCTCCACCCGGATGCCGAGCCGGCGCCGCAGCAGCTCGCGGGCCGGGTTGCACAGGAAGTCGACCAGCGCCTTCAGGGTCAGGCTCTCCTCCTCAAATGGTGGGAGCGGCTCCCCGATGAAGGGGGGGAGGGTGCGCTGCGGGGCGAGCCGGGCGAGCGCCCCCCGGAAGTTCTGTTCGGAGTAGCTGAAAAGTGTCCCCATTCCGGTGTCTTCCCCCGTCCCCGAACTCCCGTGATTCCCAGCATTCCCCTGAGTCCCATGACTCCCGCAGAAATATTTGGGGCTGAAGGGCTGCAGCGGGTGGCGCAGCGCCGAGCCGCAGGGGAGGCCGTCCGGGCCCTGGAAGCCCTTGGCGAGGTAGTCCATGAGCTCGCTCACCAGCACGGAGGGGGGGAGCTCGCTGTTGTCCTTGATGCTCTGCCCGAGGTAGCTTATGTGCAGCCGCTTGCGGGCCGACAGGAGCGCCTCCAGGAACAGGTAGCGGTCCTCGTCGCGCGGCGAGCGGTCGCCCCGGCGCGGGGCGCGCGCCATCAGGTCGAAGCCCTGGGGCGGGTTGCGGCGCGGGAAGGCCCCGTCGTCCATGCCGAGCAGCGCCACCACCTGAAACGGTATGCTGCGCATCGGGAGCATGGCGCAGAAGGTGACCCCGCCGGTCAGGAAACCGAAGCCGCGCTCGGACTGGCCCAGCCGCTCTTCGAGCCAGTAGCGCACCACCTCGATGCCGACCTCGCCCGCGAACTCCCCCTCGGCGGCGCACTCGCCGAGCTTGCCGGCCAGGTCGGACAGGGCGATCAGCTCCCGCTCCCCCTCCTCGTCGGCGAGCAGGAAGTCGGCGAGGATCTCCCGCAGCGCCTCCGCCCAGGCGGCGAGCCCGCGCGGCCGGGCCAGGGCACGGGAGCGCAGGAACAGCTTCTCGCAAAAAGAGAGCAAGCGCCCCAGTACCAGGGCCATCCCCCCCTCCAGGTCGTCGAAGGGGAGTATCCCGTTGAAGAAGCGGTGCCCGTCGCCGTTCATGGCGTAGCCCAAAAGCAGGCGGTCCAGTCCCGCTTCCCAGGAGTTTTCCCGAAAGGGTGGGAGCCCCTGCTCGCCGCGCTGGGCGCCGTCGATCCCCCAGCGGATGTTGGCGGCCCTGAGCCAGCCGCGCACCGTCTCCAGGTCGTCCCCGGTCATGGCGAAGCGCCGGGCGACCGGCGGGGACTCCAGGATATCCAGCACGCCCGTGACCCCGTACCTCCCCCCGCAGAGCCTCAGGACGGCGAGCAGGGCCTGCGCCGCCTCCCCCTCGTTCATGAGGCTGCGGTCCGCGATGGAGTAGGGAATCCGCACCCCCTCGCACTCCGGGGTGCCGAACACGGCGCTGATGTAGGGGGCGAAACGTTCGATGTCCGGCGTCATCACCAGGACGTCGCGCGGCGCGAGGCTGGCATCCTCCTCGAAGAGCGACAGCAGGGTGTCGTAGAGCAGTTCGACCTCGCGCATCGGCGAGTGGCAGGAATGCACCAGCAGCGAGAGGTCGTCGCCGGCCACCGGGCGCCTTCCCTGGCCGCCATCCCTGAGCTCCAGTATGTCGCCCTGGACCGCGTGCAGCAGCGAGTCGGCCGGGAGCTCGCAGAAGGTCTCCTTCAGGTCGGGGTCGCCGCAGTCGCCGATGACCGATTCGAAGAACTCCCGGCCGAGCTTGCCCCAGGAGGCGAGCAGCGGGTTCCCGGTCTCGTACCATTCGTCCTGGCTCACCCCCCGCTGCTCCAGGCGCGCCAGTTCGCGCTCCGAAACGATCTGCCCCCAGTACTCGCGGCAGGGGTTCAGCAGGAAGAGGTTCACCTCGCTGACCCGGGCGACCCTGGCGAGAACCTCCAGGTGAAAGGGGGGGAGGGTCGGGATACCGATCAGCGAGATGCGGGCCGGCTGCCCCTGGGAAGCCAGGCCCGGGCTCTCGCGCAGCTCGGCGAGCAGGCGGGCCCGGTGCCTCTGCGTGGCCCCCGCGCTCAGGGCGCGCCAGAGCAGCCCCTGCCAGCCGCCCTCCGCGCCGGCCTCCCAGGAAAGGATCAGTTCCGGACGGTACACCGTGTAGCGGTCGAAGGTGTCGGCGATGCGCGCCGCCAGCTGCATCCTCTTCAGCCCGTCCCGGTCGTCCGAGAGGTACCCGGAGATCTCCTCGAAGCCGGGGCGGCCGATCGATTCCTGCAGTAGCCCCATGAGCCGCCAGGTCAGCAGCTCCGGCTTGCAGGCGGGACCTTCGGCCGGGGAGTCCGGGAGCAGGGCGGCAAAGAGGGTCTCGACGATCTTGTTGGGAAAGGGGAAGTCGCAGTTGGCCCAGACGCCGACCCGGCGGGCCAGTTCCATGGAGAGCCAGCGCTGCATCCCCTTGCTCTGGACCACGATGATCTCTTTGGTGAACGGCGTGCAGGGCTCCGGCAGCGGCGCGCGCACCACGGTCTCCAGGTCGTCGACCAGCCGCTCCATCCGGTTGCTCGTGTATATCTTTAGCGGCATGGCAACTTCCTTCGGGTAAAGGTGATCAGCAACCAACCCCGCCCGGGGCGGCGTTCTGGAGCCCTTTCCCCGGTGCTGCCCCGGGGCAAAAGCGCTAAGAACGATATCATATCGGTTCCATGCTGTCTCGGTCAAAAACGAGATCGCCCTCGCCCGGTTCCCTACCCCGCGGCTCGTAGCAGGGGTTGCAAAGGGCCCGACTTCGAGTATATTTAAATTTGAAAATATTAATCTTTTTTGGGTTCTGCCGACATCCGACCTGTTGCGGGGCGCTGCAGGGTAACCGGCACCGTCCGTTGCAAGGAGGGGCGCATGAAGCTGATCAATGAAGAAACGATTGCCCGAGCCTACTACCTGGTGAAACCATTCATGTCGCGCCGGGTGCAGATCGCCCTCAGGAGCTTTGTAGCGCGCCAGAAAAGGAGGCTCTACCGGGAGGTCTGGCCGATAGACCGCTCCGCCGGGGCTCTGCCGCCGGACTTTGCGGGCTGGCCCGGGGGAAAGCGCTTCTCCGTCGTGCTCACCCATGACGTCGACACGGCGCGCGGGGTCAGGCGCACCCGGCAGCTCATGGAGCTGGAGCGGGACATGGGATTTCGCTCCTCCTTCAACTTCGTGGCCCGCGATTACCATCTCCCGCCGGAGGTCCGCCACCATCTGGTGCAGCACGGTTTCGAGGTCGGGGTGCACGGCCTGGAGCACAACAGGAAGCTGTACGAGTCGGCCACCAGCTTCGCCGAGCACGCCAAGGGGATCAACGGCTACCTGAAGGAGTGGGGTGCCGTGGGGTTTCGCTCCCCTTGCGTGTACCACAACTTCGAATGGCTGCACGGGCTGGACATAAGCTACGACGCCTCCTCCTTCGACACCGACCCGTTCGAGCCGCAATCCGACGGGGTCGGGACCATTTTCCCGATCCTGCAGCGCGGGACGCTGCCGGCCAAGGGATATGTCGAACTTCCCTACACGCTGCCTCAGGATTTCACCCTGTACATCCTGTTCGGCGAGAAGGATATCGGGGTGTGGAAGCAAAAGCTGCGCTGGATCGCGGAACAGGGCGGCATGGCGCTGCTGAACACGCACCCTGACTACATGTGCTTCGACGGCCGTCCCCACTTCGACGAATACCCCGCTGAACTGTACCGCGACCTGCTGATGCACATTCAGGGCGAGTACCGCGGGGAATACTGGCATCTGTTGCCTCATGAGATGGCGACCTACTGGAACGGCGCGGCCTTCAGCTGAGGTGGAATCCCGCCGGAGGGACGCGCCGCCTGGAACGAAACGGGTGGGAGATGGTGGCGAAAGGGATGGCTTGGCTTTTCTGTGTCACCGGCAGCTACGGGATGTTTCTGGCTGCCCTCAGCATCTGGAACTGGTCCGGCGCGGACCGCTTCTGGCTGGGAGCCTTGAACCTGTACCTGCCCCAGGCTCTCTGGGCGGTTCCCGGGATCATGCTGACCGTACTGACCTTCCGGGCGGACCGTTCCTGGGTCTGGCTCCCCCTTTTGTGCGTTGCCTGGGTCTTGGGCCCCATCATGGGCTTTTGCTGGTCGCCGCAGTCGGAAAGGGGAGCTGGGAATCCGGTTACCCTGCGGGTCATGACCTGGAACATCAAGTATGGCAGCTACGACCTCGCGCCGCTTCTGGACGAGATCACCCGCTGCCGGCCCGATGTCGTGCTCTTCCAGGACGCGGTTGCGTCAATGGACGGCCAGTTGGGGGACTATTTCAGGAAATGGCAGGTTCGCTCGCACGGGCAGTTCGTCATCGCGAGCAGGTACCCCCTCTCCGAACTGGAGGTGCACCCGCTTCCCGCCACCGGGGAGGGGCAGGAGTATCTGCGCTGCCGGATGCGCGTCGGGGAGACGCTGGTCTCGCTGTACAACGTCCACTTCAGGACTCCGCGCTGGAGCCTCAACGCGTTTCGGGCGGCCCGAACCCAGCCCCGGTACCTGCCGGAAGCAATCCAGACCTTCGACGGCAATATCAATACCCGTCTGGCCCAGGCGGTTGTCGTGCGCGAGCGGCTGAGCCGGGAAAAGGGACCGGTCATCATCGCGGGAGACCTGAACTCTCCTGACGCCTCCCGGGTCTGCGGGACGCTGCGGGACGCGGGTCTGCAGGACGCCTTCGCCCGGCGGGGGAGAGGTTACGGCTTCACCTACGGGCACTTCCTGTTCAAGCACCGGCTCCCCTGGCTCAAGGTATCCTGGATGCGCATCGACCACATCATGCTGAATGCGGGCTTTCGGGCGATGCGGTGCTGGGCCGGCACCGGCAAGGCCTCCGACCACCGCCCGGTGATTGCCGACCTGGAGCTGCAACGCCCCTGAAGGGGGGTGCTGGCGGGGCAGGCGGCATGATTGCGCGCATAGTATTTGCAGTTTTCCTTAGGTCGTGCTAGTTTGCACACCTTCGTGAGACCATGCGGGCAGGCTCGGGAATACTCCCGGACCAGCCCGAAATCGGAGTTAATGAGCATGTTAATTCTCACCCTCAACTGCCGGAGGTTCTCCGCGCAGTACCAGCTTTTCGACTGGCGGCACCGGGTTCCCCTGGCAAGCGGCAAGGTGGAGCGGGTCGTCGTCGGGGACTCCTTCATCACCCACAAGGTCCCCGGCCGGGCCGCCGAGCACCGCGAGGGGGAGTGCGCGGACCACCGGGGCGCACTGCAGCTGATCCTCGCCACCCTGACCGACCCGAAGATCGGGGTCCTGACCAGTGCCGGCAGGATCCGCGCCGTCGGGCACCGGGTGGTGCACGGAGGGGAGCAGTTCACCCGCTCCGTGCTGATAGACGACCAGGTGACCGACGCGATCAGTGCCATGGCGGATCTCGCCCCGCTGCACAACACTCCGAACCTGGCCGGCATCCACGGTGCTCAGGAACTCCTCCCCGGGGTCCCCCAGGTCGCCATCTTCGACACCGCCTTTCATCAGACCATGCCGGAAGCCGCCTACATGTACCCGCTCCCCTACGAGTGGTACGAAAAGCACGGGGTGCGGCGCTACGGCTTTCACGGACAGTCACACCTCTACGCCGCGCGCCGGGGAGCCGCGCTCGCCGGGGTGGCGCGCGAGCGCAGCAACCTGGTGACGGTGCACACCGGAAACGGGGTGTCGCTCTGCGCGGTGCGCAACGGCGAGTCGGTGGATACCAGCATGGGACTCACCCCGCTCGAGGGGGTGATGATGGGGAACCGCTGCGGCGACATCGATCCGGGGATTGTCCCGTTCATGATCAACCAGGCGGGGATCTCGGCGCGCGAACTCGACCTTTTCCTGAACCAAAAGAGCGGCCTGACCGGGATCGTGGGGCGCCGCGTCACCCGCCGGATGCTGATGGACGAGGCGCGTGACGGCGACCAGCGCTGCCGGCTGGCCCTCGAGATGGAGTCCTACCGCCTGCGTAAGTACCTGGGAGCCTACCTCGCCGTCATCGGCAAGCCCGATGCGGTCGTCTTCAGCTACGGCGAGGGGTGGGAGGACTGGCCGGTCCGGGGCATGGCGCTCCAGGGGATGGAGCAGTTCGGCATCAAGGTGGACCCCGAGAGGGACCTGCTGGCGCTCATGGGGGGAAGGGAGCTGCTGATCAGTGCCGACGACTCACCGGTGAAGGTTTTCGTCATGCCGACCGGCGAGGACATGGTGCTGAACGAGGATGTCGCCTCCCTGCTGGGCTGGAGGTAGGGTCCAAAGCGTTGCGAGGCATGAGCGGCAGTGACAGAAAAGGGGCGCCCGGTTTTCCGGAGCGCCCCTTTTCTGGTCGGGAACTAGTAGCGCACCCGCTCCAGGAAGTCCTGCACCAGCGGGGTGAAAGTCTCGTGCTCCAGGAGGAAGGCGTCGTGCCCGTAGGCGGAGCTGATCAGGTGGTACTCGACGGGCTTGTTCAGCCTTTTGAGCGACTCCACCATCTCCTCGGTCTGGGCCGGCGGATAGAGCCAGTCCGAGGTGAAGGCGAAGAACTGCAGCGCGGCGCCGACCGGGGCGAACGCCTCGTCGATGGACTCGCAGCCCGAGGCCACGTCGTAGAGGTCGAGCGCCTTGGCGAGGTAGAGGAAGGAGTTGGCGTCGAAGCGGTCCACGAAGTTGTAGCCGTTGTAGTTGAGGTAGCGCTCCACCTCGAACTGGCCGAAGAAGTCGAACTGGCCGTCGCGCGCCGAGAAGCGGCGGCCGAACTTCGCGGTCATCGATTCGTCCGAGAGGAAGGTGATGTGCCCGATGCCGCGGGCCAGTGCCAGGCCGTCCTTGGGGTTCTTCCGGTACTCCCCCTTCTTCCAGGTGGGATCGTTGAAGATGGCCCAGCGGGCCACGGCGTTGAGCGATATGGCCTGGGCCGAGGGGCGCGGCGTGGTGGCGAGCACGACGGCGGAGGCGACCCGGTCCGGGAACTGGGTCGCCCACTCCAGCGCCTGCATGCCGCCCATGCTGCCGCCCAGGACGCAGAAGAGCCGCTGTATGCCGAGCTCGTCCATGAGCAGCGCCTGGGCGCCCACCATGTCGCGTACCGTGATGACGGGGAAGGTGAGGTTGTAGCGCTTGCCGGTCTTCGGGTTGATGGAGGTGGGTCCGGTGGAGCCGAAGCAGGAGCCGATCACGTTGGAGCAGATCACGAAGTAGCGGTCGGTGTCGAGCAGCCTGCCGGGTCCGACGATCTCGTCCCACCAGCCGGCCCTCTTCTCCTCCGCGTTGTAGCGGCCGGCCAGGTGCGCGTTGCCGGTCCAGGCGTGGGTGACCAGGATCGCGTTGGAGCGCGCCGGGTTCAGGGTGCCGTAGGTCTCGTAGGCGATCTCGATCGGTCCCAGGATTCGACCGCTTTCCAGGCGCAGGTCCGTTTCGAACCGGGTGATTTGTTCAGTAACTATGCCGTAGGACATGTCTCTCTCTTATATCGATTGCGTCGGCGGTCGGCGCCTTGACGTCAAAAAGCCCCGTCTCAGGTCAAGAGAAGGGGCTTTTTGGGTGTCAAAAGTTCAAAGCGCCTTTCTCATCTTCGCCTTTCGGCAGGATTTAGCACCTGGCGCCCCTTGCGGGGCCGGTTGCTGTGGTTTCGCAGGGCCTTTCCCTCCACCACTCTAGATAAGCAGGTCTTTCTATTCAATTTTGATGAAGAATAAGGGAGCCGGCACCTTTTGTCAACGCCAAATTGACCTGCGCCAGGGCGCTAATCGGCCGAGGCGATCGCCTGGAAGACGGCGCAGAAGTCCTGATCTGAGAGCCCCCGTGCCCGTGCCCTTTTGAAGCTTTCATTGGCCGCGGCAGCGGAAAAGAGCGGCTGCCCCAGCGTGTCGCCCAGTGCGACCGCCAGGCGGAGGTCCTTTTGCATGTGCTTGAGGGGGAAGGCGGCGGCGAAGGCGCCCTGTCCTATCTGGGCCCCCTTCATCTTGAACATCGGGTTCGCCAGGGCCCCGGAGTCGAGGACGTCGAGCAGGTCGCTCCCTTCCAGCCCCGCCTGCGCCGCCAGTGCCAGCCCCTCGCAGAAGATCGTCATCATCCCCCCCATGACCATGTTCACGATCAGCTTCATCTGCGCGCCGTTACCCAGTGCGCCGAGGTAGAGGGTCTTCTTGCCCATCTTCTGGAAGCCCGGCTCCGCCAGGTCGAAGAGTTCCCGGTCGCCGGCGGCGAGAATGATCAGGGTGCCGTCCTCGGCGGGCTTCTTGCTCCCCGAGACCGGGGCCTCCAGGAACCGGCCACCCTTGCCGGAGATCGCCGTGCCGATGGCGCCGGCGGTGCCGGCGTCGACGGTCGACATGTCGACGTAGCCGCGCCCCTCGCCGATGCCGGCCAGCGCCCCGTCCGGCGCGAAGCAGACCGCGTGGGCGGCTTCCGGGTCCGCCAGCATGGCGAAGGTGATGGGGCAGGAGGCGGTCACCTCCGCCGGGGAGGCGGCGACCGTGGCGCCCAGGGCCGCGAGTTCGGCGCATTTGTCCTGTGACCGGTTCCAGACCGTCACCGGGAAGCCTGCCTTGAGCAGGTTTTTCGCCATGGGGCTCCCCATGATGCCGAGACCTAAAAAGCCGAAACGTTGCATGTTGTCTCCTCCGTGTAAGTTAGTTGCATTGCATCGGTCCGCTCCGACCGATCCGTCCGATCGGTTTTGGTCCGATCAGCCAAGCCTCACCGCGCCTCACCCGCGCCGTTGGAGCAGAGCTGCGCGATCGGGCAGTTGAGGCAGGCCGCCAGGTCCTTGCCGTCGCACCCCTCGGAGATGCCGAGGTGGCACAGGGAAAAGTCGTACTTGACCGGGTCGGCCGGGTCGAGCTCGCGCAGCCGCGCCGTGATCTCCCGGGCCATGCGCCAGTCAGCCTGCCTGCGGCTGGTGAAGCCGAGAAAGCCGCAGATCCGCTGGATGTGGGCGTCCACCGGGATGACCAGGCGGGAGGGGTTGACCCCCCGCCAGATGCCGAGATCGATCCCGTCCGCCGGGCGCACCATCCAGCGCAGGTACATGCAAAGCCGTTTGCAGGCGCTCCCGGCGGCGGGCGAGGGGAACAGGAACGGGAAGTAGGAATCTCCCGGGATCCCCCCCCTGCCGAACACCGGGGTGAAGTCCAGTTCCTTGACCGCGTCGCTGAACCCGGCCAGCGTCCGGGTCACGTCGGGCTCCGCCTCGTCGTGGAAGCGCAGGAACCACCCCTCCAGCGAGCCCGCCTCGCGCAGCATGGTCTGGCAGGCGAGCAGCAGCGCGCAGAGGTCGCGGCCGTCGTTGAAGCGGTGCTTGAAGGAGGCGAAGGTGCGTAGCCCCTGCTTCGGGTCGAAGCGCTCCACGAAGAGCCGCGGCGAGCTCCCCAGGGCGCCGAAGACCCCCTCCAGGTTTCTCAGGATGATCTTCACGTTGCCGTAGGCGAACGCCGCCGCGATCATGCCGACAATCTCCTGATCCTGCGGGCTTTGATAGCGATGGCAGAAGGAAAGGGGGTCATTGGCGAGGTGTGACCGTGAGCGCGCCGCGTAGAGCCCTTCAAGGATGGTTTTCAACTCCACGGGTGCGGTTCCTTTTGCAAGCGGTGATTGGACAATTGAGTTTCACGCGATAGATTATCATAGTGGCAAGACGAGCTGAAAGCAAAAAGGAGGCACCATGAAGCTGGCAGAACTGTTTCCGGAAGGGGGGCGGGGCGTCATCGGCACGGCCGACGCGAACGGGGTGGTCAACATGGCGGTGTTCGCGATCCCGCACGTCATCGACGAGGAGACCCTGGCCTGGGGCTTCACCGAGGGGCGCAGCCTGGCGAACCTCAAGCAGAACCCGCACGCGAGTTACCTCTACCTGGCCCCCTCGCGCGGCTACAGCGGCTGGAGGCTGGCTCTGACCCTGAAGGAGCAGGCGGGTGAGGGCGAACTGCTGGCGAGCATCCGGCAGGCGGCGTCGCGGGCCGCGGGGCCCCAGGCGGGCGCCGCGGTGAAGCAGGTCGTGTACTTCACCGTGGACGAGGTGCGCCCGCTCATGTGAGGGACGTTCACTGCTTCGGGCTCTCCAGGATGAAGGTGACCGGGCCGTCGTTCACCAGCGAGACCTCCATGTCGGCCTGGAAGATGCCGCTTTGCACCGGCACCCCGAGTTCCCAGACCTTCCCCATGAAGCAGGTGTAGAGGCGGTTTGCCTGCTCCGGATCGGCCGCCGTGTCGAAGGAGGGGCGCCGCCCCTTGGCGCAGTTCCCCGCCAGGGTGAACTGCGAGACGGCAAGCATCTCCCCCCCCACCTCCTGCAGGGCGAGGTTCATCTTCCCCGCCTGGTCGGCGAAGATCCGCAGGTTGACGATCTTCTCCGCCAGCCATTCCGCCTGGGTCAGGGTGTCGCCGATTTCGACGCCGAGCAGCACCAGGACCCCGGGACCGATCTCCCCGACGACCCTGCCGTCGACCCGCACCCGCGCTTCCTTCACCCGCTGGATGACCGCTTTCACCTGAAGACCTCCGCGGCCGTTTCCTGGTAAGCGCGCCGTGCCTCGGCGGAAAAGGTCACGAAAATCACCCGGGTCAGCTCCGGGAAGCGGGCCAGGGCGTCCTTCGCCTCTTCCAGGGCGATGCGGCAGGCCTGCTCCATCGGGTAGCGGTAGACCCCGGTGCTGATGGCGGGAAAGGCGATGCTGGAGAGCCCCTGCTCGTGGGCGATCAGGAAGGAGTTGCGGTAGCAGTTGCGCAAAAGCTGCGGCTCGCCCTGGTTGCCGTCGCGCCAGACCGGGCCTACCGTGTGGATCACGTGGCGCGCCGGCAGCAGGTGGCCGCCGGTGAGCTTCGCCTCGCCGGTGGCGCAGCCGGCCAGGGCCTTGCACTCGGCGCGCAGCCCGGGCCCCGCGGCCCGGTGGATGGCGCCGTCCACGCCGCCCCCCCCCAGCAGCGAGCCGTTCGCGGCGTTGACGATGGCGTCCACCGCGAGCTCCGTTAGGTCCCCCTCGACGATCTCGATTTTCTCCCGCATGGCGTACCTCGCAGACCCCGCAGCAGGGAGTTCAGGACCCGACCAGGCTCCTCAGCAGCGTCAGGTTGACCCGGTCCATCTCGTCGTCGTCCCCCTTCGGGGTTTCGATGAACTTGGGAATCAGCGCGAAGCGCGGCTCGTTCATGATGAGGCGGAAGGCCTCCAGGCCGAGGGCGCCGGCGCCGATATGCTCGTGGCGGTCGACCCTGCAGCCCAGCCCCTTCTTCGAGTCGTTCAGGTGAAAGGCCTGCAGGGCGGGGAGGCCGACCACGGCGTCGAATTCCTCGAAGGTGCGCAGGAAGCCGTCCCGCTCGGCGATCGGGTAGCCCGAGGCGAAGCCGTGGCAGGTGTCGAAGCAGACGCCGAAGCGCTCCCTGAAGGAGGATCCCTCGATGATCGCCTTCAGGTGCTCGAAGCGGTGGCCGAGGTTGGTCCCCTGGCCGGCGGTGTTCTCCAGGAGGACCTTCCCGGTGAACTGGGGCACCTGCGCGAACAGCTGGTCGAAGGCCTCGCAGACCCGCTTGAGGCCGGTCTCCTCGCCGTCGCCGTTGTGGGAGCCCGGGTGCATGACGATCTTGCCGATCCCCAGGCGGGCGCAGCGCTCCAGTTCCTCCCGGAAGGCGACCAGGCTCTTGTCCCGCACCTCTCCCGGGGCCGACGCCAGGTTGATGAGGTAGATGTCGTGGCTCACCACGTCGCAGATCCCCGAGGCGGCCAGCTTCGACTTGAAGAGCTGGGCGTCCTCGTCGGAGACCGCCTTTCCCTTCCACTGGTTGGCGTTCTGGGTGAAGAGCTGGATGACGTTGCAGCCGGCCGCCACCCCGCGCTCCGGGGCGTTGAAGATGCCGCCGGCGATTGACATGTGTGCGCCTAACAGGTCCACGGAAACTCCTTGGCAAGTTCTGTTCTGATCAGCTCTGCCCGCGCCCGGTACCCTTCGGGGCTGAGCAGCAGGTCGCGGTGCGGCTCGCTCCAGTGCGGCCGGGGCCAGAGCGGGTCGCTGGAAAAGCGCGGCACGATGTGCCAGTGCATGTGGGGCGCCATGTTTCCCAGCAGCTCGTAGTTGATTTTATCCGGCCTGAAGACATTGTAAAGCGCCTTGGCCACGGCGCTCACCTCGGCCATGACCCGGTCGCGCACCGCGTCCTCCAGGTGGAACAGTTCGGTCACGTGCTCCTTGGCATGGACGAAGCAGTAACCGGTGAAGAACTGGTCCCGGTTCAGCGAGACCCTGGTCTGTTCCAGCTCCAGGACCCGCTGTTCGGGGTCGTCTTCCCATTTGGTGCAGATCGGACAGTCGGTCATGCGGTCGGAGCCCCCTAGATTTCGATCTCGCCGCTGAAGACCTCGACGGCGGGGCCGGTCATGTAGATGTTGCCGTCAGCTCCCCATTCCATCTCCAGGTCCCCGCCCGACAGGTGGTTCAGGATCTTCTTCTCGGTCAGCCCGTTCAGCACGCAGGCGGCGGTGACCGCGCTGGAGCCGGTGCCGCAGGCAAGCGTCTCGCCGGCGCCCCGCTCCCAGGTGCGCTGGCGCACCTGGGTCCGGGAAAGCACCTGGACGAACTCCACGTTGGTGCGGCGCGGGAACAGCTCGTGGTTCTCGATGAGCGGGCCGTACTTCTCGACCTGGAAGGACTCGACGTCGTCCACGAAGATGACGCAGTGCGGGTTCCCCATGGAGGCGCAGGTGATGTTGAAGCTGGAATGCAGGATGTTGAGCGGCTCGTTGACCACCTGCTCCGCGGCATTCCCCTGCATCGGGATCTCGGCCCTGGTGAGCCGGGGCGGACCCATGTTGACCCGGACCTTCTCCACCTTGCCGTCCGGGCCGGTCACCAGCTGCAGGGTGAGGATGCCGGCGCCGGTCTCGGCGCTGATCTCCTTCTTGGCGACGATGCCGTGGTCGAAGGCGTACTTGGCCACGCAGCGGATGCCGTTGCCGCACATCTCGCTCTCCGAGCCGTCCGAGTTGAACATGCGCATCCTGACGTCTGCCACCTCGCTCGGCATGATCAGGATCAGCCCGTCCGAACCTATCCCGAAATTGCGGTTGGACACCTTTACGGCGACCGCCGCCGGATCCGCTATCTGCTCGACAAAACAGTTGACATAAACGTAGTCGTTGCCTGCACCCTGCATCTTTGTGAATTTCATATGGACAGCCCCCGATGGAAAAGTATCCTTCTCTAATAGCAAAAAGCGCCCGGTCCAACAAGAAAAAACCGGAGTTGCTTGACCTGGCGGGGTCCTTTTAAGTAAGATCGGAAAAAAGATCGACAATGGAGGTTGTATGGAGCTGAAGAACCGGATCTGGATGAACGGCAACCTCGAGTGGTATGCCTACCTGGGCGAGAACGAGGTGTTCCTCGGCGGACGCGAGGTCCCCATCCCGTTAGAGGAAGGTGACAAATGGACCAACGCCTACGGCGACGTCTTCCAAGTGGTGCAGGGGGAGATCGTGCACCTGGAAAGGGTGGAGCCGCCGCAGAGGTACTGGTGATAAGCCACACTGCGCCCTGCGGAAAAGCCCCTGCCGTCTCCGGATAAATTCTTGACATGATACCTGTGGTATTGTAGGCTCGCTTTTAGCAACCAGAGCGGGGGACTACCATGAGACTATCCACCAAGAGCCGATACGGGCTGCGGGCGCTGTTCGACATCGCCTACAACGCGGGGGCGCAGCCGGCCCAGATCCAGGACATTTCACGCCGGCAGGATATCTCGCCGCGCTACCTCGAGCAGATCTTCCAGGGGCTCAAGAAAAACGGGATTCTGAAGAGCAAGCGGGGCCCGCAGGGGGGGTACTGCCTCGCCAAGAGTCCCGACGAGATCACGGTCCGGGCGGTCATCGAGGCGACCGAGGGGGACACCCTGATCGTGGACTGCGCCGGCAGGAAGAAGGGGGAGTGCAGCTTCGACGGCAGCTGCGTCACCCAGACGGTCTGGGAGGAGTCCAACGCCCTGCTGAACCAGTTCTTCGAATCGGTCACCCTGAAGACGCTTTGCGAGCGGGGCGAGTCGCTCGGGATCAAGCGGGAGCAGGACCACCGGTTCATGTATTTCATCTGATGGGAGACTAATGGAAACGCTCGACGGGAAATACGCAACCCTGCAGGGGATTTTACGCCAGATCGGTTCGCTTTTGATCGCCTTCTCCGGAGGGGTCGACTCGACCTTCCTGCTGAAGGTGGCCTTCGACACCCTGGGCCCCGACGCGGTCTGCGCGGTCACCGCCACCTCCCCCACCTACCCGGAGTCGGAACTCGCCGAGGCGAAGCGCCTGGCGGGGGCCATCGGCGCGCGCCAGCTGATCATCGAGTCGAACGAGTTGGAGATCCCGGGCTTTTCCGGCAACCCGAAGGACCGCTGCTACCACTGCAAGAGCGAGCTGTTCCGCCTCTGCGCCGACCAGGGGCGCGCGCTCGGCCTCGCCTGCGTCGCGGACGGCAGCAACACCGATGACCTGGGGGATTACCGCCCCGGGCGGACCGCCGCCTGCGAACTGGGGGTGCGCTCGCCGCTTTTGGAGGCGGGGCTTGCCAAGGGCGAGATCCGCGAGCTGAGCCGCAGGCTCGGGCTCCCCACCTGGGACAAGCAGGCCTATGCCTGCCTGGCCAGCCGCTTCCCGTACGGGGTGGAGATCACCCAGGAAAGGCTCAGCCAGGTGGAACGGTGCGAAGAGTTTTTGAAGGGTGAGGGTTTCACCGTGTACCGGGTGAGGTTTCATCTGGAGAGCGCCCGGATCGAGCTGTCCGAGGCGGAACTGCCGCGCCTTCTGGAGCCGGCGCTGAGGAGACGGGTCCTGGATTTCTTCCGCGCCGCCGGCTTTACCTACGTCTCGCTCGACCTGCAGGGGTACCGCATCGGCAGCATGAACGAGACCTGAATCCGGACCTGAAGTGAAACCCCTTGCCCGCCGGGAGGGGCAGGGGTGAGGGAGCTGCCAGGAAGCGACAGCCAATCAGAGCTCGACGGTCAGTCCCGCGTGCTTCGCCCGGGCCTTGGGGACCGTGATGGTCAAAACGCCGCAGTCACAGCTGGCGCTGATCCTCTCCTTGTCGAGATCCGGAGGGAGGGAGAAGCTCCTCTGGAAGGGGCCGAAGTAGCGCTCGATCCTGTGGAAGTTTTCCTTGCGGATCTCCTTGCCGTGCCTCCTCTCCCCCCTGATGCTCAGCGTGTTCTCCTCGATCCTGATCTCGATGTCCTTTTGCTCCATGTCCGGGAGCTCGACCTTGATGGTGACCGTCGCGTCGTCCTCGTAGATGTCGGCCGCCGGGTGCCAGACCCCCTCCCGGATCTCCTCGCCGACCTCCCGGGTCCAGGCCAGGTCCAGCAGCCGGTTCATCTTGTCCTGCATGCTGCGCAGCTCGCTCAACGGGTTGTACTTGACGATCGCCATCGTCCACCTCCGGTTGTGACGGGAAGCCAGCCGCTCCCCGGGTCGTGCCAAAGTAAAGGGGAGGAGGCCGTACCCTCAAGCCCCCTCCCGATTCATTACCGCGGCCTCGCAGGCCTCAAATCCGCTTCCCTTTCGGGACGGTGTGCTTCAACTTCTTGGAGCCGTCGTAGAGGTTTTGCTTTATCAATTCCCTCTGTGCCTTCAGGTCTTTTTTCTCGTAGTCGATTTCCAGGTTGATTTCCACTTGCTGCGCCAGTTGGTCGATCGCTACTTCCTCTTTCTGTGTCATGCTGACTCCCTTTTGCACCTGGTTATTGACGCCGACGTCCGCGCTATTCTGACCCTACGCACCCCCTTTTCAGTTTCCCAAATCATAGCAGTTATCGCCGTTATTGCAACAACATTTCGCCTTGAAGCCCGCCAGGTTATCGGCTACTATGGCCTGGGAAAAACCGATCATGAGGAGAATCTATGCTGCAGTATAAGGTCGTCGAGTTGTCGAGCGTTTCCGAGGAAACCATCGAGGAGGCCCTCAACGAGTGGACCCCCAAGGGGTGGCATTTCGACACCCTGCAGTTCGCCATGCGCGAGTCGAGCAAGCGCCCCGCCATGGCGTTTGTGATCTTCACCAGCGAGGTGCCCTAAGTGACGACCGAGAAAGAGACCCTGTACCTTCTGGACGGCTCGTCCTATATCTACCGCGCCTACTTCGCCATTCGCCACCTGAGCTCCCCGAAGGGCTTTCCGACCAACGCCCTGTACGGCTTCACCCAGATGCTCCTGAAGGTCATGAAGGACCACGCCCCGGCCCACGTGGCGGTGATCTTCGACGCCGGGAAAATCACCTTCCGAAACGAGCTGTTCCCCGCCTACAAGGCGACCCGCTCCGCCATGCCGGAGGACCTGGCCCAGCAGATCGAGCCGATCAAGCAGATGGTGCGCGCCTTCAACATCCCGGCCCTGCAGTTGGCGGGGTTCGAGGCGGACGACATCATCGGCACCATCGCCCGCCAGGTCGAGGCGCGGGGGATGAAGTGCGTCGTCGTCACCGGCGACAAGGACCTGATGCAGATCGTTTCGGAGAACGTGACCCTGCTCGACACCATGAAGGAGAAGAGCTTCGGGATCGCCGACGTCGTGGAGAAGTTCGGGGTGGAGCCGGCGCGGGTGGTGGACGTCCTCGCCCTCTGGGGGGACGCCTCCGACAACATCCCCGGGGTCCCGGGTATCGGCGAGGTGACCGCCAAGAAGCTCTTGCAGGAGTTCGGCTCGCTGGACGAGCTGCTGGCCCGGGCGGGCGAGGTGAAGGGGAAGAACTCCGAGAAACTGAAGGAGTTCGCCGACCAGGCGAGGCTCTGCCGCACCCTGGCCACCATCGACTGCCAGGTGCCGATAAACTACACCATGGAGGAGCTCGCGGTCTCCCCGCCGGACACCAGGCGGCTTGCCGAGCTGTTCCGGGAGTACGGCTTCACCACCCTCATGAAGGATCTGACCAGCAGCCCGACGCTCTCCTGCGAAGAGTACCGGGTCGTGCTGGGCGAAGAGGAGCTGCGCGCCCTGGCCTGCGAGCTGGCGAGCCACGGAGCCTTCGCCATCGACCTGGAGAGCACCAGCCTGAACCCGATGGAGGCGCGCATCGTCGGCTTCTCGGTGAGCTGCCAGCCGCACCAGGCCTGGTACATCCCGGTCGGGCACCGCTACCTGGGAGCCCCGGAGCAGCTGACGGAGGCACAGGTGCTGGAGGTGCTCGGCCCGCTGTTGCGCGACCCCGCGCTCAGAAAGATCGGCCAGAACATCAAGTACGACTACCAGCTGCTGCGGCGCGCCGGGGTCAAGCTGGAGGGGGTCTGGTGCGACACCATGCTGGCCGCCTACCTGCAGAACCCGGGGCGTTCCAGCCAGGGGCTGGACGCCCTGGCGCTGGAGTTCCTGGAGCACCGGATGATCTCCTACTCCGAGGTGACCGGCAAGGGGAAGGGGCAGCTGAACTTCTCCGAGGTGGACCTGGACGTGGCCGCCCCCTACGCCTGCGAGGACGCGGACGCCACCTACCTCCTGCACGAGATCCTGCTCCCGCGGGTCCGCGAGCTCGGGATGGAGCGGCTCTTCTTCGAAACGGAGATGCCCCTACTGGAGATCCTGGCCGAGATGGAGCTCACCGGGGTGAAGCTCGACCTGCCGCTTTTGAGGGAGCTCTCCGCCGGGTTCGGGCACGAGCTCCTCGACCTGGAGGCGCGCATCCACGAGCTGACCGGCGGCCCCTTCAACATCAACTCCCCCAAGCAGCTGGGGGAGATGCTCTTCGAGCGGCTGGGGCTCGCGGTCGGCAAGAAGACCAAGGGGAAGACCGGCTGGTCCACCAACGTGGAAGAGCTGGAGCGGCTCGCCGAGGAGCACGAGGTGGCGCGGCTGCTCCTTTTGTACCGCAGCGTCTCCAAGCTGAAGTCGACCTACACGGACGCGCTCCCCAAGATGGTCGACCCGGAGAGCGGCCGGGTGCACACCTCCTACAACCAGGCGGTCACCAACACCGGGAGGCTCTCCTCCTCCGAGCCGAACCTGCAGAACATCCCGGTCCGCGGCGAGGTGGGGCGCGGCATCAGGTGCGCCTTCATCGCCGAGCCAGGGGCGCAGATCCTGTCGGCCGACTACTCGCAGATCGAGCTGCGGGTCCTCGCGCACCTCTCCGGGGACCGGGTCTTCTGCGAGGCGTTCGCCGCCGGCGAGGACATCCACCAGCGCACCGCGGCGGAGGTGTTCGGCATGTTCCCGGAACTGGTGACCTCCGAGATGCGGCGCCAGGCCAAGGTCATCAACTTCGGCGTCATCTACGGCCAGGGCGCCTTCAGCCTCGCCAAGGAGCTGGGCGTCACCCCGAAACTCGCCAAGGCCTTCATCGACAACTACTTCGAGCGCCACGCCGGGGCGCGCAGCTTCCTGGACGGCTGCATCAGGGAGGCGGAGGCCTGCGGCTTCGTCACCACCATCCTCGGGCGCCGGCTCCCGATCCCGGATATCGGCTCCAAGAACGGCAACGTGCGCGCCTTCGCCCAGAGAAACGCGATCAACTACCCGATCCAGGGCTCCGCCGCCGACATCATCAAGGCCGCCATGATCGGGGTCAGCCGGCGCATGAAGCGCGAGGGGGTGCAAAGCCGCCTCATCATGCAGGTGCACGACGAACTGGTGTTCGAGGTCGTGGCGGGCGAGCGGGAGCTCATGGAGGAGCTGGTGCGGGGCGAGATGGAGGGGGCGCTCCCCCTGCGCGTGCCGCTCAAGGTGGACCTGAACTTCGGCCAGAACTGGAGCGAGGCCCATTGAACCGTTGCACCGGCCCGGTTCCGCGGTAGACTGTCGGTGAGCCGAAGGGCGGTTCGCGGTTGAGCGGCTGTCCCGCGGCGAGGCCCGGGTCGGGGCGCGCTCACGCGCTCGCGCCTTGACGGCGGCGGAGGTGGGATGCCCGGAAATTTCGCACAGTACGCCAGCTCTTTTCCGGCCGGAGCAAGGGTCCGGGTCGGCATTCCGCTCTCGGCTGGGGGGGCCTTCCAGGAGTGGGGGGTGGTCCGCTCGCTGGAGCGGGACCTCTTGGGGCTGGAACTCTCGCGCGACTCCCTGCCGGCCGGCGCCAGCCTCGCCCTGGGCAACACGCTGGAGCTGCGCTTCCCGGACCAGGAGGGGGGGAGCTGCTGCCGGGCCGTGCTGGTCGGCGAGGCCGCCGGCGGCTCCCTGGCGCTGCGCCTGGTCGACGGCGTGGTCGCCTGGGAGCCGAGGGAGTACTTCCGCCAGGACGTCTACCTCCCGGTGGACTACCGGCTGCCTCCCGTCCAGAACTCCCTGGAGATCCGGGAGCGCTGGCGCCAGGGGCGCCGGGACCAGGAGTTCGCCGCACAAAAGCCCGAGCCGGGCGAGCCGCCCGGGGTGACGGCCCGCCGCGCGGAGATCCGCTCCCTCCTGGACCGGCGCTCCGCGGTCCCCCCCGCGGCCGCCAACATGAGCGGCGGCGGGATGCGGCTCGCCATCCCGGAGCGCTTCGAGCCGGGTCTGCTGCTGGAGATGACCATCCACCTGCCGCGGCCCCCCAAGGCGCTGGAGCTGGTGGGCGAGGTCGTCGAGCTGCGCCCTTCCCATGGCGCCGGCGGCTTCAGCACCGCGCTGCGCTTCCGGTTCATCGACGAAGCGGACCGGGACCGGATCGTCGGCTACATCTCGGGGGAGCAGGTCGCGCAACTCTCCAGGCTCGGCAGGGGGGGGCGTCCCGCCGCTCCCCCTCCCGAGGCGGGGAGCGCTCCCCGGCGGCTGCGCCTGCTGCTGGGGTTCCTGGTCCTGGTGGCGCTCACCGGCTATCTCTCCCACTCCAGCGTCGCCAAAAGAGAGCGGGGCGAAAAGCACGAGATCGAGCGCATCTTCGAGGAGGGGATCGCCAGGTTCCTCAGGCAGCGGAAGTGACCATCTCCATGGCGTCCTCGATCATGATCTCCAGCTCGGCGAGCATGATCTCCTTGATCCCCAGCCCCTGCGCCTCGAAGGTCGCCGCCAGCATGAGGTTCGGTTCCGGGGGGGTGCCGGCCAGGCCGAGCTTCCGGCAGGCGTCGTCCACCAGGCGCACCATTGAGAGCAGCACGTTGGCGGTGTCGCTTTGCTCCTTGTGGTGGTCCCTGACGATGACGCAGTAGAGCTCGGGCAGGTTCCATTTCTGCATCAGCTCGTAGCCGGTTTCCGCGTGCATCGCCACCATGATCTCGGTGGTCAGCTCGCGCGAGATCGCCTGCGCGCCCGCGGCCGCCAGATGGATCCCCTCCAGCACCTTCAGGATCAGCAGGCTCCCGATGTCGTGCAAAAGCCCCGCAATGAACGCCTCCTGGGAAAGCTGCTTGTAGCCGGTGCGCTCGCAAAGCCACCTGGTGCCGATGGCGCACCCGATGGCGTGCCTCCAGAGGGCCAGGGAGTGGGCCTTGAGCTCCGGCACCGCGAAGCCGTTGTAGCTGTTTTGCTGGCTGGCCAGCATGGCGACGGAGGCGATCTCCCGGGCACCCAGGCGCACCACCGCCTCCGTGATGGTGGTGACCCTGGCGAGCCCGCTGAAGAACGCCGAGTTGGCGAGCCTCAGCACCTGGCTGGTGAGCGCCTGGTCCTTGATGATCAGCGCCACCACCTGCTCGATGGTGAAGTCCTTGGCTGCGAGGATCCCCTGCAGCTTGAGGGCGATCGGGTGGAACATCGGCAGGTTGAGCGACTCCGAACCGAGATGCTCCTTGATTACCTCGACAAACGGTCGTGTCTGCATCATGTCATTCCCCCAAAAGGTGGCGGATCTCGGCGATGGGCCGAGGTTTTCCGATGCGCGGCAGCAGCCGGACCGTGTCCTGCAGGGAGACGATCCCCTGGGCCGCCTTGGAGAGCCCCGACTCCAGCAGGGTCACCATGCCGGTCGACTCGGTGGAGATCTTCCTGATCTCGTAGGAGGTCTTCTTGCTCAGGATGGCGTCCTTCACCAGTTCGTTCAACACCAGCACCTCGAACACGCCGACCCTCCCCCGGTACCCGCTGTAGCGGCACTTGGGGCAGCCCCTGCCGACGCTGAATTCCGCGCCGCGCAGCTCAAGGTTCGAGTAGCCGATCCTCCTCAGCTCCGTCGGTGTCGGGAGGTAGGGCTCGGAGCAGTCGGGGCAGATGCGCCTGAGCAGGCGCTGGGCCAGGACGCAGACGACCGTCGAGGCGATCAGGAACGCCTCGATGTTCATGTTCATCAGGCGCAGGAGCCCCCCGACGCTGTCCTCCGTGTGGAAGGTGGTGAGCACCTTGTGCCCGGTGAGGGCGGCCTGGATCGCGGTTTCCGCGGAGAAGCTGTCCCGTATCTCGCCGAGCACGATGACGTCCGGGTCCTGGCGCACGATGTGCCTCAGGGTCTCCTCGAAGGTCACCCCGATCTTCGGGTTGATGGAGCACTGGGCGACCCCCTCGATGACGTATTCGACCGGCTCCTCGGCGGTCACGATGCAGGTGCTGGGGTCGTTCAGGTGGCGCACGCAGCTGTAGAGCGTCGAGGTCTTGCCGCTTCCGGTGGGGCCGGTGACGATCATGACCCCGCTCGGGGTGTCCAGCGCGTCGTCGACGAAGCGCTCCAGCATGCGGCTCGGCATGCCGATGTCCTTCAGGTCCAGGAGGTCGCCCTTCTTGCTCAAAAGCCGCAGCACGATCTTCTCGCCGTAGATGGTGACGTAGAAGGAGACCCGCATGTCCAGGACCGTGCCGCTCTTGGCGCTCTCGTAGCAGATCCGGCCGTCCTGGTGGCGCCTTCTCTCCGCGATGTCGGCCTCCGCCATGATCTTGATGCGGCTGCTGACCGGCATGGCGAGTTCCTTTTGGAAGTCCTTGTAGAGCAGGAGCATGCCGTCGCGGCGGAAGCGGACCCTGAGGGCGGCGCGCATCGGCTCGATGTGGATGTCGCTCACCCCGTCCTTGAGCGCCTCCTCGAAGATGGAGTTCACGATGCCGGTGACCGTGTGCTCGTCGGTCGCGGTGCCGTCCCCCTGCACGATCCCCCGCTTCAGCGAGCTGACGGTCTCCCTGATCCCCTTCAGCGTCGCGATGGCGAAGCAGGTCCCCGCCCCGAACAGCTTCTCCGCGGTCCTTCTGGCCTCCATGTTCAGCGGGTCCGCGATCGCCACCAGGACCCGGCCCTTCTCCTCCCTGACCGGGATGAAGCTGTGCTGGGCGATCCAGTGCTGCGGCATTTTGGCCAGTAGCGCCCGGTCGACCGTCTCCGGGTCCAGGTCGAGGTACGGGTAGCCGAGCTGGAAGGCGATCACCTCGGCGAGGGTGTACTCCTCGATGAGGCGCTGCTCCACCAGCACCTCGCCCAGCATCTTGGCGTGTCCGCCGTCGCGCTGGATGCCGAGCGCCGCCTGCAGCTCCGCCGGCTTCAGGTAGCCGAGCTCCACCAGCAGGGCCCCGAGCTTCACCGAGACGATGTTGCTGCGCAGCGTCTCCCGGAGCTGCTCCTTGGTGAAAAAGCCGAGCTCCAGCATGACCGCGACCAGGGTCCGCGGGGAGAGGAGCTTCTTCTTTACCCGCTGCGCGTAGTTGAGCTGCTCGTCGGCAAGATACCCCGACTTGATCAGCAGGGTGGCTATCTCCAGCCCCGAGTCCTTCGCCTCTTCCCTGAGGGCCGAGCCGGATGCGCTGCTAGCCTCTGTCTCCATATGGGTTCCCCTTGTCAAGCGGCGCCTTCGGGCGCCAGCCGAGGCCCGCCTCCCCGGCGGCATCGGCTCCGGGGGTAGCTCTTCATTGACATCCACCCCGGTTCACTGGTAGTATACCATGCCGATTGGAGAGGGCTAATCTTGTCCTCCCCGAAAATGCGAGCAGCTCAGCAGCCCCTGTCGGGGTCCCGCCCGGGCGCAGCTTCCCGCCCCGGGCCAAGCGGCGGTCCGGCAGAAAAGGCGCCGGACGTCGGGCCCCGACGGGGGGTGCCCGCGACCGGTCGCCCGCGGCGGCACGGCCGGTAAGCCGGGCATATCCCTGCCCGGCAATGTGACACCAAAAAAAGGAGAGCTTATGAAGCGCGGTCTGATCATCGGAGTCGTGGTTGCCTTGGCGGCTTTAAGCGGGTGCGTGTCGAGCGGCACCTACCAGCAGAAGAAACTGCAGGCCGAGGGGCTGGAGCAAAGCCTCCAGGAGCGGCAGGCGGCCTATGCCAAGCTGAGCGCGGAGAACGAGGGGCTAAAAGGCGAGCTGCAGCGGCTCAAGGGCGAGCTCGCCGCCAGGACGGGGGAGCGGGACGCCCTCGCCGGCTCCAAGAAGGGGCTCGAGGAGTCGCTCAAGTCGACCTCCGACGCGAAGAATCAGAAGATCGGGGAGCTGAGCCAGCGGCTGGGCCAGCTCGAGGCGGAGAACGCGCGTCTGAAGGACGACATCGCCCAGCTGCAAAAGTTGAAGGAGATGGAGGTCCAAAAGACCAGCAAGACCTACGAGAGCCTGCTGGACAGCATGAAGAGCGAAATATCCAAGGGAGAGGTGACCATCTCCGAACTGAAGGGGAAGCTGACCGTCAACCTGGTGGAGTCGGTGCTCTTCGACTCCGGCAAGGCGGAGGTGAAGCCCAACGGACTGGTCGTGCTGCAAAAGGTCATCGACATCCTGAAAAACATCAAGGACAAGGTGATCAGGATAGAGGGGCACACGGACAACGTGCCGATCGTCGGCGCGCTGACCCGCAAGTACCCGACCAACTGGGAGCTCTCCGCGGCCCGCGCCATCAACGTCGCCAGGTACCTGCAGCAGCAGGGGATCGATCCCGCCCTGCTGGCGGCGGTGGCCTACGGCGAGTACAAGCCGGTGGCGCCCAACGACACGGACGAGGGGCGTGCCAAGAACCGCAGGATAGAGATCGTGCTGGTTTCCAAGGAATAGGCGGGCAGTCATGAAAAAGAAAGAGAAGCCGCAGCAAAAGCCAAAGGAATTCACCGCGTCCCCCTTCGGGGCGTTGAAGGGAGTGGCTCTCGAGCCGCGTGAGGGGGGAGCCGCCCCGGCCCCGCCCAGGAAGCCGCAGCCAAGCGTCCGGGAAGCAGACGACGCGACGCTCTTTTTCGACGCGCTTGCCGACGTGCGCCCTCTGCATCCGAGCCGTGGCGCCGCCCCCAAGCAAGCGCGGGCGACCGTCCGGGAAGCCGACGACGAGGCGCTCTTTCTGAACGCCTTCGCCGACGTGCGCCCGCTGCAGCCCGGAGAGGCCGCGCCGCACCGGGTCAAGGCCCGGGCCGCCAGGCAGCAAAAGGAGGACGAGGAGATGCGGGTCTTCATGCAAGCCGTCGAGGCGCTGAAGATGGATGTCCGCTTCGGCGACGAGATCCCGGAACTGGAGGCCCCCCAGGCCCCGGTGAACCGGCTGAGGCAGCTGCGCCGGGGCGGCATCAGGATCGACCTGCAGCTCGACCTGCACGGCCTCACCAGGGACGAGGCGATCGAGAACCTGGACCGCTTCGTGAAGGGGGCCTACAACCGCGGCCAGAAGGGGGTCCTGGTGATCACCGGTAAGGGGAACAACTCCCCGGGCGAGCCGGTCCTGAAGCTGGCGGTTGCCGGGTGGCTCAAGGAGAGCGGCAAGGCCATGGTGTCGGAATTCGTCGCGGCGCCCAGGGACATGGGCGGAACCGGCGCCTTCGTGGTCTTTCTGAAGGAGAAAAAGCCCACGGAACCAGCAGCCCCGTAGCAGGCGCGCCCCGGTCTCGGGGCGTTTGTCGTCAGGGACCTCTCTTTCAGCAGGGCCGCTGCAAACAGCACGGGTCCCGCGGGGGCGCATCATCATTCGCCCGCACTTTCCGGGCTGAAGGCCCTCCCAAACAAACGGTCAAAAAGGAAATCATGATGGATGCCGGCGAATTTTACCGCATCGGGATCGACCTGGGCGGCACCAAAACAGAGGCGGTCGTGCTGGACCCCGGGGACTCCATCGTCCTGCGGGAGCGCCGGGCGACCCCGCTTGCCGAGGGCTACGGTGCCGTTTTGGAGTCGGTCGCTTTCATGGTGCGCGGCGGCGCAGCCCTGGTCCCCTCCGGCAGGCGCTACAGCGTCGGTATCGGCATTCCCGGTTCGGTCGACGCAGTGACCGGCCTGGTACGCAACGCCAATTCCGTCTGCCTGATCGGACACCCCTTCCGGGCGGACCTTGAGGCGCTTTTGGGACGGGAGGTCGAGGTGCGCAACGACGCCGACTGCTTCACCCTGGCCGAGTGCCGTGCCGGGGCGGGTGCCGGCTTCGGGCTGGTTTTCGGCGTCATCATGGGAACCGGCTGCGGCGGCGCGATCTGCCTGGACGGGGTAGTGCGGGAGGGACCGCACCGGATCTGCGGCGAGTGGGGGCACCTGTCGGTTGACCCGCAGGGGGGCGAGTGCTACTGCGGCAACCGCGGCTGCGTGGAGACGAAGATCAGCGGCTCCGGGGTGGAGGCAGCCTTTCTGGGGAGTTGCGGCGAGAGCCTCGGCATGGAACAGATCGTAGCGGGGGCGCGCGACGGCGAGCCGCGCTGCCGGGCCGCCTTCGACACCTTTCTGGACGACTTCGGCCGCTGCCTGGGCGGGGTGATCTCGATTCTCGACCCTGACGCGGTGGTGCTCGGGGGTGGGCTATCCAACATCGACGAACTGTACCGTGAGGGGCTCGGGCGGGTGCGCCACTATGCCTTCCATGGCGACCTGCGCACGCCGCTGCTCAGGAACCGGCTGGGTGATTCCGCGGGAGTGTTCGGGGCGGCCTGGATCGGCAGGTAGGTGCTATGAATCTTCTGGGTGACCAGCCTCCGGCGTCACTCGCAAGTGATCGAGTTCCGGCATGCCGAGGATTTCGTTCTCGCTATGTCCTTCCTTCAACGCGTTCGTGATCAGGCAGAAATCCGAAAACGACAGCGTGGGATCGTGCAAGAGGTCGTGAACGGTGATAGTTTTTCCCATCGGTCTCTCCACTTACGACGCAGCTGCAGGCCTGTCGAGGTGTTTTAGAGGGAGCAATCCTAGATTTATTGGTATGTGCTAATAGTATCAGAGGGGGGCGGGGGAGGCAAGGAATGCGGCGGCTTTTGTGGTGAAGGGCTCCAGTGGCATGCATCTCTCTAAAAGCTTCGACGATAGCTGACCTGAAAAGCGGTACCGTGGCCTCAACGAATCCTCACCCACCGAAGCGACCTCACCGATCACCATGCCAACCCCCCTTCCGACCCCCCTGCAGGTTCCCCAATTCCGGATACTCCCGCATGAGGCCTTTGTTGCCCTCCTGTCCGCGCCGATACGAGAGGGAGGGCGGACCGACCTGGGGCGGGTCGGGAACTGAGTGCAGCGATTCACGCCATTTTCTCGTTGATAGCCTCAGGAGCGCCGGGAAGGCCGCTCTTCGAAACCGGCTTCGGCTTCGGGGTGTCCTGCGTCTTATCCTCGAGGCGTTCCCGCAGCATCTTCATCTCTGCCCGCAGTTTCCTGCGGCGCTTGATTTTTTCCACGACCACGGGATGGATCTCGTCGACACTGATGACCTTTTTGTTCAGCAGCACCATCATCAGGTCCTCCAGCGCCCGTATCATCATGGCGTCGGAGTCCGCGAGTTCCCTCGCAATGTTCTTGACCCGGAATCTAGCGTCGATGTCTTTAATGTTGGGAATAGTGTCCTTGTGATGCATTTAGTTTCTCCTTGCAAAGCCGCCGTTAGGCTTCTCGATACGAGCGACTGGCAACGCGGCTACGGCCGTTCACTCCGGGACCTCAACACTCCTTTCGGCACTAACTGTTTTTTCTTTAGGGTGCTGATTTCGGTTGGCGGGGGATGGTGGGGCTGGGCTAATATTTGTCTGCGAGGGAGGGGATGTCAGAGGATGGCCAATATCATGCTGCAGCTACTTCAGCAGGCAATGAAGGCGCAAAGATCCGCCGGTACGCATCGGCATCGGTATGTTGCGCGCAGTGGATGATAGAGGGGGCCGGTTTCGGTGGGGTGGCTCGTTGCTGAATCCAACCAGGCACCTACTGTCCTAAAAACGAGTTGATTACCTGCTGCACCTCGGAGATGGAAACCGTATTGTTCCCATCCAGGTCGACACAGGCAAGGGGGTCCGTCAGTCCAAGGGACATATTGATGGCATTTTGCACCTCTGCGATGGTCACTGTACCGTTTCTGTTGCAGTCACCGGGTATTTGCCGGTTAACGATGATGGCGCTGAAACTGGCGCTAACAGTACATGCTGTAGTTACCGCGCTGGTGGTATAGGTTATGCCGGCAAGCGTACCGTCGCAACCGGTCACCGAGGCGATCTGATAGCCGCTCGCGGGAGTTACCGTGAAGCTGGTAGTTGCACCTGAGCTGACCGTTTGCACAGCAGACGGCAATATGCTGCCATTGTCCCCCGCCGAGGGAGTGACCGGGTAGGTCGGGAGTGCTACCCAGGCAGCGTACAGCGTGACATTGTCGGAACCGATGGTGATGGTTGCAGCCGAGTCGTAATTCGCGCCGGTGCCGTTAGCTGCTGAATTCCAGCCGGCAAAGGTGTATCCGGTTTTCGTCAACACTCCCGTGTTGCCCAGAACCGTTACCGTCGCGCTTGATTGGTAAGCGGCGACGTCGATAGGCACGGTCCCGCCGGTGCTGCCGTTACCGTAATAGGTTACGCCGTAGGTGGGGAGCGAAGTCCACTTGGCATACAAAGTGATATCGGCCGTGATCGCGGTACTGAAGGCAAAAATTGAGGTAAGACTGCCATCAGAGTACCATCCGGCAAAACTATAGCCGATTTTGGTGGGAGCCATCGGTGTTGTCGCGGTGGTATGGTAGCCGACGCTCTGGCTACTTACGTCACTGCCGCCGTTGCTGTTAAAACTGACGGTTGGTGGGGACAATGAGAAATCGCCTCTGGTGACCTTGCCAGCGCTGACGACCAGTGAACCCGACTGATTGCCGTAGCCGGCCTTGGCGATGGTTACGCTGTAACTGCCGGGATTCTTGATGGTGAAATAGGTTCCATTGCTGAGCGACGTGGTATCGGCGGTATTGTTGAAAAACACGGTTGCCCCGGGAATCGGGGCTCCGGTCACGCTGTCGAGAACGTAGCCATAGATGATACCGGGGAGGTCGTTGCTAGCAACAACGATGGTGAAGCTGCGTGTGTTTGACTCCGTAACGGCTCCAAAACTGTCGATAGCCTGGACTTTCCAGTAGCAGTGGGTGTCACCGTTTTGGCAGTAGTAGCCGCCGGTGGTTGAGGTCGGGTCTTTGAGGGCGGCGTTAGGCATGTACATGGCGGCCTGGGGGATGCTCTCTTGCCTGTAGACAATGTTAGTGAAATCCAGGTCGGTCGCCACAAGTAGTGTATAGGTGACGGCATGGATTGAGGTGACTTCCTGCCAGGAAAGAGGGAACATAGGGCTTACGCTCCCCGCATCCTCAGGAGCAGTGAGGCTGAAGGCCGACGGAGCCGTGTTGTTGGCAAGTTGCTTGTAGACAACCGAATGAGCGGTTGGCGAGATGTCACCCGTCTGATTGTCCTGGGTGTAGTAGAGGAGGTTGTAGGTCCCGGCGTTAGGGAAGGTGTAGCTACTGTTCCATTGAAGGCCGTCATAGTAGAGCGGCTGAGTAATGAGATGGGGAATGAACTGACCCGTGCCGCCGTAGCTGCTGACGCTGGTGACCGGGGTGCGAATCTCCATCCAAGCTCTGGCGATGCGGCTGTTGTCGTTGACCTGCAACCAGAGGGGAACGTCGTCTGTCTGGGTTGCCGGAAGAATGGTGGTGCTTGTAACGGCGGCAATGTCGGCTGGCTCACCGAGACTCTTTACACCCACGCCCAGGGAAAGGTTGGCTGCAAGGATTCCGTCCGTTATGCTTAAAGGCAGGTAGCTGGCGGTGGCATCTCCGTTATCGTCGAGAAGTGGGTGCTGTGCCAATTTGTCGTAGACGCCAGAGTGGAGGGCAAGGGTGGCTTTCCGCGGGTCGCGCAGTGCGACATTGGAACTTGCCTGGACAACAGCATCCTTGAAACTGTCACCACGACCAAGAAAGTTGATCATGTTGTCGATAAAGTATTCCCCGCCTGAAAACGTAGTGCTCGTTGCGCTGTTGTAGATAGAGAAGCCTGCCAGGGACTGCTCGTCGGCACCGGCACTTGTTATCATTATTCTGCCCGGTTTGGAGAGCTGAGACACGAATGCACCGGAGTAGCAGGAGCCAACTATGACGAATCTGGGGTAGCTGGCGAGGGTGTCACTGCTTACCCCGGCTTCAAAATCGTTCAGCCAGGTGGCAAGTTCAGCTGGGGCAAGCGTAAGGTTTGAAGTCGTGTCCCCCAGGACGAAGCCATTCTGGCTGCCGTGATCAATCATGAAAAGGTAGAAAGGAGCCGGTACGGCTGCCAAGTTAACCTGCATCTGGCCCAGAGCCATCTGGATCTGCTGCTTGGTGACCGGTGCCGAGGCAGAGCTTTTAAGGTAGACGATGTTCGCTGGTAGAAAGCCGCGCTTATTGATCAGGGTGAAGTAGATGCCGTCGGCGGTGGCTGTGTGCTCGCCCAGGAGACTATGGTCGGAGGCTTCGCCAACGACAATGATCGCATAGCCCGACTGGGGAGTGACGCCAAGGACTTGGGAGGCGAAGGAGGCTGCCAAGGTCGCCGTCCCTTCGAATCTGGCTTGGATCATGTAGACGCCGGGGATGGCGAACTGAGATAGCATGCCACTGGTGAAGTTGCCACTGCTGTCGGTGCTGAGAGTCGCGACCATTGGAGTCGGATGGGCTGTGGCTGCCGTAGCTGGAGGGGTGATGAGCAGTGTGACCAGCTGGCGTGACGCTCCGCTTGCATCTGCTCTTACTAAGCTCCCGGAAATCGATGTGCCGTCGCCAGCCCGCAGGGTGCCGGGAATAAAGGAGAGCGTGAGTTTGGTGCCGGACTTGCCGGCAGGGACCTGCAGGGAAAAGGTGGTTGACGTTGGCACGGAGCTGGTACTGTCGTTGACTGCGCGGGCCAGCACCGTGTAGGCAACTCCTTCCCGCCAGGAGGCGGCCGAGGTGTTCAGGACCCAGGAAGAAGTGCCTGAAGCGGCGAGCCAGACCGGGGCCGGGGAAAACGTCCCGTCAGCCGACAGGAAGTATGTCCCGTCGGTAATCAGCACCTCGACCCTCGTCAGACCCGAGCCGGAGGCTGTCCCGGATATGCTGGCAAAGCCCTGCTTCGGCGGCGTTATGGCGGCGACCAGAGACGACGCCTGCAGGACCGTCACCGTCAAGGCTCGCACGGAATCGGGGGGTAGGCCGTTGCTCGCGGTCACGAGCAGCGGGTAGCTCCCGGCGCCGCCCGTCGGGATGCCGCTCAGAATGCCGGTTGCCGGGTCGAAGGAGATTCCGGGTGGGAGCTGTCCGCTCACATCGAATTGGGGGGCGGGCCACCCCGAAGCCGACACCTTGAAACTGCCGGGTGTTAGGCTGCTGAAGTAGGCGACGGAAGCCGTCGACGAGATGGTGGGAAAGCTGGTGGAGACGGCTTTATAGAGGCCGCCGGAGGTGGTGCCGGCGTAAACCGTCTGACTGTTTGTCGGATCGACGACGAGTGCGTTCACGTTGGTGACCGCCATCCCCTTGATGGCGGCCTGCCACGATTTCCCGCCGTCATCGGACTTGAAAACGCTCCCCACCGCAGGCGGCGCGGGGGCCGTGGCGCCGGTGGACGAGCGGGGTTGTGCGTTGGACATGATGATGGCCGTCGCCGCGTAGACCGTCTGATTGTAGGCCGGGTCGACGGCGATGGAGGTGAAATCATTATCGGTGATCCCGCTGTTTGCTGCGTTCCAGGTGCTGCCGCCGTCGCTTGACTTGAAAATCCCGCCGAAAGTTCCGGCATAGATCGTCTGGCTATCGGTCGGATCAATGGCAATGGTATAGACCGTATTGTTTGCGCCGAGGCTGGTCGAGGACCAGGTTTTGGCGCCATCGGTAGTTTTCAACACCCCGTTCGTGAACGCGGCGGCAAAGAGCGTCCCGCCATGGGCCGGATCGACGGCGAGGGAAAGTACCGCTAGCCCCGCGGTGGCGAGGCCTGTGTTGGAAGCGGTCCAGGATGCGCCGGCGTCAGTCGACGTGAATATGCCGCCGGTCCAGGTCCCGGCGTAGAGGTTGTGGCTGTCAGTCGGGTCGATGGCGAGCGAGGTGACATCCAAAACGCTCATGCCGTTGTTGGCTTGCGTCCACGAGGCGCCGCCGTCGACGGATTTGAAGATTCCTTGGCCCGAGGCGACCGCATAGAGTATCTGACCGTTGGACCGATCGATGGCGAGGGCCGTGACGTCTGAGTTAGGTATCCCGCTGTTGGCCAGCGTCCAGGATGATCCGCCCCTCGTCGATTTTAAGAGCCCGCCGCTTTTGGTCCCCACGTAGAGCGTCTGGTTGTTGGTCGGGTCGAGCGCGAGGCATACGACATTGAAATTGGAGAAGCCAACATTTGCCGCGGCCCACGAAGCTCCGCCATTGGTTGTTTTGAAAATCCCCGCGGAGGTCCCGGCATACAGCGTCCGACTGTTCATCGGGTCGACCGCGAGGGCCAGTGGCTGATTCGCCATTCCATTACTGGCCGCTGACCATGAGTCACCTGCGTTACTGGTCTTTGAAACTCCGAGGAAGGTCCCGATATACACGGTTTGGTTGTTGGTCGGATCAATAGTCAGAGCCGAAGAAGGAGTTGCTCCGCTAAGCGTTTCGGACCATGTTGTCCCGCCGTTAATAGACTTATAAATTTGGCCGTCTACGCTGGCATAGAGCGTTTGGCTGTTGGATGGGTCGATGACGATGGAGTAGGCTGAGGCGGTAATGTACGTAATTGCGCCTCTGGTTGGGATCACTTCACTAGTGATGGTGCTGGAAATCAGCGTCCAGGTCGAGCCACCGTCTGCAGTTTTGAAAACACCGCCTTGCGTTGCGGCATAGACCGTCTGGCCGTTGGCGGGATCGATGGCAAGAGCGTTGATGGTGTAAACGAATGTTTTACCGTGATCCTTGAACCCCTGATTGACAAAGGTCATTCCGCTGTTTACTTCAGTCCATGAGGCGCCGCCATCCGTTGTCTTATAGAGGCCCCGAAAGCCGCTGGATATTCCCGCATAGACCGTCTGTCTGTCGGTCTGGTCGACTGCGATGGCACTGCCGGTGATCACTCCCGAACTATCGGCGGTGATCCCGTTATTGATTGGTGCCCATGAGGCGCCACCGTCGTTTGATTTGAACACCCCTTTTGTCCCGGTAGTTGCGTAGAGGGTCTGACCGTTTGTCGGGTCGATGGCGAGGGATGTGACGTTTGAATCCGTCATTCCACTGTCGGCTAGCGTCCATAGTGCCCCGCCGTTGGTGGACTTGAAAAGCCGAAAGCTCGTCCCGGCATAGAGAGTCTGGCTATTGGTAGGGTCAATGGCAATGGTAGTAATATTCCCCACAAAAGGCCCGATGGACTGCCAATTGGGCTCGGCGAAACAGATAGAAATGAAGGATACTAGTTGGAGGATGCAGAAGGTAGAATATAGGGCAAATAGGCGCCTCATGATAACGACCTCCGCGTGTGTCCGGTATAAAGCCAGGATAAGCTTAAAAACAGGTGTCTGAGGTTAAGTTCAAACCGAACCAATGATTTGCAAATATTCTGATGGGCATCGCTGCTTTTTACTTCATAAAAATAAGCGCTATGTCGGTGACACTGACTTGAGTCATGAAAGAACTCTTTCCTATCACAGAATCCCATTGAAATACAGCGTTTTAACTAGGCTTGGCTGCCTTGGCCTCTCGCGCGCGGAAACAAAAAAGGCACCTAGGATCGTGGCTGGCGGAAAAATGAGGCAGTATCGGGGAAACCCGAACGGTCCAGCGCCTGACAGTCGCCTGATAGTTATGTCGGACAAGGCGCGCAACCTGAAGGAATCACAGAGGAAACCGCGCAATACGCCGTATTGCGACGAATCGGGGGGCGACCATGGAGAATACCTGCGTCCGACTGGCGCCGGAGGTCTGCAAAAAACTGGGATTAGAGGCGCGGAAACTCGCTCAGGAAGCCGGGGAGGCCGTCACCGTTTCCGACCTGATCCGCGCCCTGTATCGGGGAAAAGTTCCCGCAGGTTTCCGCCAGAATTAGGCGGGAGGCTACGGCCCTGGTTTCCCTGCGGGAGGAGGTGGCCACGCTCGCGCAGCGTAACGCCAATCTGGAGCGGGAGATCGAAAAACTGGCCAGGACCCTTGCTGATCTCTTCCCGAAACTCGCCACCGGGGTGCAGGTCAGGGAGCTGACCGACGTCCTGGAAAAGTTCTTCCTGGCGCAAAAGGGGGGCTCACCATGGAGGAGGAATCCTCTCCGGAGAGGCTGCTGGTAGCAAGCGGCGTGAAGAAAGAGAAGACGCCGCTTGAGGAGATGCTGGAGATTAGAGGCCAGATGAATAGCAGCGTAGAAAAGCTGATGAACAAGGCGGAAAAGGCGGTCCTCTCGGCGCAGGAAACGCAGCGCGCCACCAATGAGATGTTCCAGGAACTGCAGAAATACTGCAGCGAAAAAGTGCCGGCCCAGATGGTCAAGGCGCTCGACGCCATGGCGCAGGAGGGGTTCCAGAAAGGCATCGCTCCCTTGTCGCTCACCTTCGAGGACGTTTGCCGCTCCTTCGTCAAGAAGGGGTTCCTGGAGGGGCGCAGATTCCAGCAGGTGGGGCGCTGGTGGACCAAGGACGCCGAGATCGACCAGGTGGGGCTCAACGAGGAGGAGAACGAGATCCTACTCGGCGAGGTGAAGTGGAGCGTCAACCAGATCGGGACCGATAGCCTGGCCGAGCTGAAGAGGAAGGCCCCGCAGGTCCAGTGGGGGAGGGAGGGGCGCCGCGAGAGTTTCGCGCTTTTCAGCCGCTCCGGGTTCACGGAGGAACTGGTGCGGGTAGCGGCGGCGGAGGGGGTGTGCCTGCGCTGCCTGGAGGAGATCGCGGCCTGAGGTCCAAGGGGGGAGGTCTCCCCCTCGCAACGACCGTCAGGGCGTGAAGTGCCCTGGCGTTCTCCGCTAGCCGGCCAACCCTGGGTGATGCCGAGGATGGATGTTCCAAGAATCCTGACCAACTCGGCACCGCGATAGGCTTAGCTTGCATCTTTGGAACGTCCCCATGCTGCCAGGGTGCATCTGATCATTCACTTTCTTTGGTGGATGCTACACGTCCCGCTGTCGCATTGATGCCGTTTGGGCAGATAAGGCCGAACCTGGGCAAACAACCAGTAGCAAATGCGGGCCAACCAGTTTACCAGCGGCAACTGGATGACGCGCCCCATGACACCATACAGTGTCGAGGCCGGAAATGCCTGCCAGATTGCCCAGAACGAATCGATCCCTTGAAAAACCTGTCCATCCTGATCGATGGCATGCATCTGACGCATGAAATCATCGAACGAGATGTGATAGGGGGCCGGGTCGAAGTCAGGGCTGCTGATGTCTATTGCCACCAGCTTTTCACCATGATCCTTCCGCAGGTAGTGTCCGATTTCGGTGGCACAGACGATACACGCGCCATCGTAAAAGACCTTCAGGGGGAAACATGGCGCTCTCATCCGGCCACAATCCACAGGTCTTGCTGCAGGGACAGATCGCTCAGGTTCATTATGGTCAACTCCGGTATCAGTATCTCGTTGCGGCGAAACCAGAGCGTAAAGAGGTCATGGGGAGAAGAGGGGCCCTTGACCCGAGACATTCTCGCTTCTAACTCCTCGCGCAAATGGTTACGTCCTGTTCAGTGGCTGGAACCTGTACGAAAAGTACGGTCTGAACAAAGTGCCACAATCAGCTGTTTGGACGAAAGCGCATGCCTCACGCTACTTGGACAACCCCGATCATTCCGACCGGTTTGAGTTCCGAGTCCCTCATAACCTCGCCAAAGGCATGCAGACAACGGTACGTCGAGTCTGCGCCGCCGGCGACCCGGTAGTCGATCTGGTAGGCGCAAATCCCATCCAGGGCGCCGCGGAATGTCTCCCGTATCCTGGGACGGTCCTCAGGGTGCACCAAGGCAAGCCAGGAATCCCACGACAACTCGGCCGCCTGGCAGCAGTGCATCTTCGACCATTTTTCCGAGACGGTGAAAGCATCACTTGTGGCGTCCCATTCCCAGGCCCCCAAGTGGGCAATTTTCGTGGCCTGATTGAGGATCAACTGCTGCTTCAGAAGGTGCGCTTCAAGTTTTTTGCGCTCCTCTATGTCGGTGATCATCGCCTGTTTGGAAACGGAGCCGTCGAGGTTGTAGATGGGAGAATTCGACACCTCGTACCAGCGGTTGTCCTTGGGACTCTGCACCTCCCAGCGCACGACCTCCCCGGCGAAAACTCGCGCGTTCACACACCATGGGCAGACAGTTTCCCGGCCGTGCAGGGCGCGATAACAGAGCTCCCCCGTGGCGTCATGGCCGGTACGCGCCTTAAGAGCCTCGTTGAGAAACTCGATGCGGTAATCGGGGGAACAGATGTAAATCATGCCGTCGAAGGCGTCGATCATGGCGCGGTAATGTGCCTCGCTTTTAGCGAGCGCCTCCTCGGCGTTCTTGCGCGGAGTGATGTCAGAGACCATTCCCAGCACTCCAATGTAGCGTCGGTCGTGATCGAAGATGGGGCTCGTGCAGACCTGGGTCCAAACCAAGTTGCCATCCTTGTCGCGGAGCGGGAGATCGTGCTGCCCCTTATCCCCACTCTTGCGGCGGGCGAGTTGCTGTGCGGCTAAAGGTCGGACCTCCTCGTCCATGAAATCGAAAAGATGTCGTCCCACCATCTCTTCGACTCGGTAACAAAGCATTACCCCCATCTTGGTGTTGACGAAGGTGGTGACCCCTTTGGAGTCGAGAATCCACACTCCCTCGTTCGCAGTCTCAATCATGCGGCGGTAACGGTCTTCGCTTTCTCTGAGAGCGACATTTTGTGTCAGGCGAAGCATTGCGTTTTCTCGCCTCAGCGACTCAATTTTGTTTATCAGCTGTTCTTTAGACAACTGTTCGTATTGCTCCATCGAGTTCTGCATTGTCCCCACCTCACATGAGCAGATTCCGTTCCAACTCTAGTCGAATATGCGATCAGAAGCGATTCGTATTGGATGTTCAAGCATAGTAACGTTTATAGTCCAGGGGGACGGTCATAAGTTTACAAGTTTCTCTGGAGCAAATCCCTCAATCGCAAGAAATATCGATACGAGTCTGTCGTGGTATTCAATCAGAACCTTGTAACTAGCATGTACTAGAAACTTATAATTTTATGCCCCTTGTTCCTTTGATCGCCGCTCTCAAGACCAGGTCGGAGGCACTGAACTGGACCGGGATCAATGATTCCGCGGCATACCGCACGGGCGGTGGCTTCCAGTCGGTTTTCTCAATAATCAGCTCGACCGTCTTCAGCCGCTGCCTTGACTCGGCATCATACCGGTAGCGCACGCAAACCGGGGCGGCGCCGTACTTTTTAACGAGTCTTTTAGTCCCTCGCTGCCCCGGTTTGAGAACCAGGCGAGTTTTCATGCCGCCCTCCGGAAAATCGGTGACGCGCTTATGCCCGGGCCGAAAGCATAGCACGCCCGATTAACGGTTAACAACGAATATCCGCTTTAATGATTGCTCCTCTCAGCATCTATTCACCCAGGGCCGCCGTTCGGGTTGTTGCCTTCCCTTGATTGCGTGGTAGCCTGTGCTAATGTTTGACTTTCAGCTTGGCTCGTTGCGGCGCAGGGAGTTTCACAGCCGGGCAGCAACCCTATCCGCAAAACATTGCGCGGCGGCTTTCGGTTCGGACCGCCCTGGAGATGCACGATGCTCTCCATCTCGCCGGCGATGACGGCGGGCCAAGCGGGTGGGTACCGGTCGGATATTGGCCTGCCAGCAGGTATACGCACCATGTTAGGCATTGTCCTGACCGTAACCCGCTTTTATAACGGAAAATGATTGACGTTAATATTGACGTTGGCTTGGGGAAAATACCCCACATGTCGGAGAATTGCCGGTACTAATGCCTTTGATTTTAGCATGTTGTATTTTAGTTAGATTGGCGCTGATATCGGCATCATGACTCCTGCGCAAAGTTTACCTGGCTTGATGGAACCACTTATCCCCGCCAACTGCTGCCAGCTGGAAGATCTCGCCCGGGATCTCCTTGCGCAATCAGCGGTGCTCGCGGGGATGCTCCACCCGGTGACCCAGCTCGGCGTGAGAGAACTGGTACGCCTGATCAACAGCTACTATTCAAATCTGATCGAAGGCAACAGCACGCATCCGGCCGGCATCGAGCGCGCCATGCGCAAGGATTACTCCAAGGAACCGGCCCAGCGCGACCTGCAACGCGAGAGTCTTGCCCATATAGACGTCCAGCGGGCCATCGAGGAGCGGGTCCTCCGGGAGCCCAGGCTCGACCCTTCCGATCCTGAGTTCTTGTGCTGGGTTCACGGCGAATTGTATGCCCGGCTTCCTGAGACCCTGCGCTGGGTCGTGAACGAAAAAACCGGGGAAAGGCAGGAGGTGGTCGGAGGCAGGACCCGCAAGCGCGATGTCGTGGTAGGCTCCCACCTCCCCCCGGAACAGGAGGCTTTGGGTCTCTTCTTGGAACGGTTTCAAAACTTCTACCGAAGGGACCGCTGGCATGGGGTCATGCCAATCGTGGCGGCAGCTGCGGCACATCACCGGTTGGCCTGGATACATCCCTTTCTTGACGGCAACGGACGCGTGACCAGGCTTTACACCGATGCCTGCCTTAACTGCCTCCCGGTGCCCGGGTACGGGATTTGGAATGTCAGCAGCGGGCTGGCGCGCGATAGGAAGGGGTATCTTGATGCACTCTCCGGTGCGGACCAACCCCGACGCGGGGACCTTGACGGGCGCGGGAATCCCTCCGACCAGCGCCTAACCGACTTTTGCAGATTCTTTCTCGCGACCTGCCTGGACCAGGTGCAGTACATGTCGGGATTGCTCCAGTTAAACGGGCTCCTGGAAAGGATTCACGGGTACGTCCAGATGCGCTCGGTGCATTTAATCCCTTCTCCTACCCAGCGCTACACCGGGATGAAGATAGAGGCTTCCCGGATGCTGCAGGAGGTCCTTTTGCGTGGCGAAATGGGGCGTGGTGAGGTCGCGGCAGCGTCGGGGCTCAAGAGGGCGGGAAGGGATATCCTGGCGCAGCTTCTCGAGGAGGGGATACTGGTCTCGAGCATGCCCAAGGCGCCCGTCAGGCTCGCATTCCCGACCCACCTTGCAGGGCACCTGTTCCCCGACCTTTATCCTCAGTCCACCTCCCTCTCCAGCTTCTCCTAACCTTTCCCCCCGCAGGTCGCAGTGCGCCACGTGGGGGAATCGTGCCCGGAAGAGTCGCATCGGTGGCTAGCTTCCCTCGGAGGGACGATTTCGAGGGCGGAGGTTGCCGTAGAGGTTGCCGCACACTTCCTGAATCTCTGATAGGGCATATCCTGCGACAGGAGCCTGGACACCTTTTGAGCTCGTGCCGTAGTACATGCCGAAAAAAGAAGATACCGGCGCTCAGGGCTAAATCCTTGATTTGGAGAGTGCTACTGGGAGGTTGGAGGTTGCCGTAGCGGTTGCCGTAGGGATTATGAGAAGAACAAAGGGCTACGAGAATCTCGTAACCCTTTGTTTTTACTGGAGCCATCTATCGGAGTCGAACCGACGACCTATTGATTACGAATCAATTGCTCTACCAACTGAGCTAAGATGGCAAATCATTTATCTTGCATGTTGCTGTTTTTGCGAACTTATTTGCCATTTTG